>Ga0209203_1000061_pt1 | contig 91637 bp, 83 predicted proteins | sample AD_UKC109_MetaG_FD_184423 | JGI IMG/M metagenome (GOLD analysis project Ga0209203, IMG submission 184423) | Active sludge microbial communities of municipal wastewater-treating anaerobic digesters from Hong Kong - AD_UKC109_MetaG (SPAdes)... | ecosystem: Engineered > Bioreactor > Anaerobic >... | reverse complement strand
CCAGGATCAAACTCTCCGCTATTTTTCTTCATACCTTCTTTCAAAGATATGTTATCTTTTTGCTCTCCGGAATCAATCTGGTTTGTTTCTTCATTTCTGCTGCTTCTCAATTGTCAAGGTTCTTCGCACCCCTCTTTTTTCCCAGGCGCAACGTCTTATTATATGTGTTTCGGTGATCTCGTCAAGGCTCTTTTTTGAAAAGTCATTACGATCTTTTTTCCTTTTTTCAAGACCACCGTAACCCTTTTTCTAAGGCGGACTATTATTATATATCACCCGCCCCACTTTTGTCAATATTTTTGGTATTAACAAATTATTTAAAATCAGGTGTTGATCGGAAAATTTATCGAAACATTTTTCTGCGCCGGTAATTAATCAGAGGCGCCATTAATTTTCGCAGTTGATATTTCAGGAAAAGAACAGAAAATTTCGATCCGCCGTCACGACGACGAATCTGAATCATTTCCGGCCAACAAGACGCATCCGCGGTAATCGTCTTGGCATCTTCATGCAATCGAAAATCAGCCCAGACCTTTCCCGGTATATAGCGAAAAGGTGCGATTCGAGCCAACCTTAACCACAAATCATAATCCATGGCAAAATAGATGCTTTCATCCAGCGGACCTACTTTTTTCCAGAGCTCCCCTCGAAAGAAAAAAGCTTGTTGAGGAATATGAACATATCCGCGCTGTAATTTTTTTAGATCCGTTTGTCGCACATCGAATTTCCCGATAATACGGTCATGACTGTCGATAAAGTTACAATCGCCATATACAAACCCCAAGGAAGGATCCGACATGAGAGCTTCCACAGCGGCTTGAATGGCTCCCGGCTCATAGATATCGTCCGAATTCAGCCAGGCAAAAATCTCTCCTTTTGCCCGATTAAAGCCTTTATTAATGGCATTCGTCTGACCTTTATCCTTCTCGGAAACCCAATAAGCCAAACGGTTCTCATATTTCCGAATAATCTCGACACTTCCGTCGGTCGATCCTCCGTCGATAATGATGTACTCAAGGTTCGGATAATCCTGACTCAGAACGGATTGAATGGTACGTTCGAGAAATTCCGCCTGATTAAACGAAGGTGTGACAATACTGACGAACGGAAAAACCGCCTTTTCACTCATTTAACCCTCTCAGATCATAAATCAGATAGTCCGGTTCTTCCGCATAGAGCTTTGTATTGCGAACCAACCAATTCTGAAGCCGCGGCTGCGCATAAAAGCTATCAAGGTCCGTCACAATTAAGTATTCCCGATTTATCATCGCCTGGCGAATGATGGTGTCGGCTTCCTCTTCAGAAAGCTTTTCGATATTTTGTTCCCAAATCACCGGTGTCCGAAGGCCCCAATAGATCATTGCCGCCCCATAATCATCCATAATTCCGATCGTGTTGATTTGACCCGGGTAGGGATCTAATTCAGCCGCGAGAGATTGCCATCGTTCCGGCCAAGCTCGATAATCCCTTCGGTTCAAGCTGATGACACTGTCCGCACTCCACCAAGCTCCCAACAGAATCAAGCACACAGTAATTCCGACATAAGCAAGCGTCCGGCCTTCTTTTAACCTCCCGACAACCTCAAAGATTGATTCGGCCGATCGGCCGATTCCGAAAGAAATCAGCGGGAATAAAGGCAATTGATAATAATCATGGGTTCCGATATGGTGAGGAAGCGCCAAACCGTAAAGAATATATCCGGCAAAAAAACCGATCCACAATAAACGTGCTCTTCGATTTTCACAGGCAAGACAGCCCACTAACCCGGCTGTTACGACAACGATTCCAAACACCTCGTCCATCTTCCGAATCCAGCGGACATAAAACGCTGGAGAAAACCAATCGCTCAAAGAAAAACGACCTTGATATTGTTGTACCAAAAAACCTTTGACAAAGTAACCCCAGTAGTTATAAATCAATACCGGTGCGACGGAAAGAGCCACGATTATCCAAATATCAACTCTCTTTATTTTTTGTTTCCGATCCGAAGACGAAAAAATGTAAAACGCAAAGGCTGACGCCAATGGGAAAACGCACACCTGCTTGACCAAAATCGCGGTCCCCGTCAAGACGCCGGTCAGTATCGCCAGTCCAACCGCCGGATGAGAATCCCATTCGACCAACGCATTCAGTGACCATATCATCAGTGCGACCATCAAAGGATCCGGCTGAAATGATCTGCTCGCAAAAATCGTATAGGGGAATAAAAGGAAGAAACCGAAACCGACCAGACTGCCGGTGATTCCGAGAAATCGACGGCATAATCGAAATAATCCGATCCCGCCGATTAACCAAAAAACAATTGACATCGCTCGCGGTACCCGCAGGTCGGCATCTCCGACAATTTTATACCCCCACGCAGCGAGTCTCTCCATAATCGGCGGTTCGATTCTGGGTTCCTGTGAACCGCGCATTTCCGCCTCATGTTGATAATCGGCACTTTTCCCGGGTAAATTCCCGTTATCTTTCAGAAAATAGCTGCGAGCGATTAATGCGGAATGTAATTGGCGAGCCGGATGAAAATCCAACGGCGGATCGTCAAAATCGACGAATCGCAAAAAAGTCCCGCATAAAAATATCAGGATAAAGACAATGATTTGGATTGAAGATAATTTTTTCCGTGCGACAATATTTCTCAAGGTTTATTTCTCAAATCATAGATAATATATCCATTCCCGGCGGCATAGACAGGAAAGGATTCCAATCTTTTTTTTAGATCCGGCTGATTATCCAGCTCTCCCAGCGCTGTCACCACAAAATAATTCATGCCTTTCGTCTGGGAATCAAAGTAAGTATCAAAATCCGCTTGAGGCGTCCCGGCCAATTGAAACAGCGTATCATCCTTTGCATCCGGCCAAGTAAGGGATGGTTGTCGCCAGCCGTAATAAATCAGTCGCATCCCATAGTCTCCGGTAAGAGCGATAAACGGCTCATTTTGCGGGATCGCTTCCCCGACCTTTCTCCAACTCGCCGGTTCCAAAACATAATTCGTCCCTCGTAAATATCCGCATGCCGAATAGGCGCCGTAACCGGCTGCCGCTATGATCAAAAAGAGCGAACAAACGAAGGCAATCTTTCCGCTTTGCCGAGTTTTTTCAAAAATCGTATCCGAAACCGGACATACGGAAATCGCTGTCAATGGGATCAAAATCAGGCTATAGTATTCATGAGTCGTGATCTGATAAGGGACAAATAATCCGTAAAAAATGTATCCCAACCACCAACCGATCATTAACCCTTTTACCTGACGATTTCGGATGAAAAGGACTCCCCACAACCCAAAGAGCGGCAGGACCAATCCGATCAGCCCTTTCACCATCGCAATCCAATCCGCATAAAAATTTGAGGTCCGAATCAGTCCGGAAAGAGAAACAATCCAAAATGAAAAGAAATCTCCCGAACGGGAAGGATTGAATATCAAATAGTAAACTGCCGAGGGAATCAACATGACTGCGCCGATCAAAAGGGTTTGAAATATCCTTTGTCTTCGATTTTGGCGGTTAACACTTGCGCAGAAGATCCCCAATAACATAAACGCGACAAAAAAGCCCGCATAAATCTTTACCAACAACGCCATTCCCCCGATGAATCCGGAAAAAAAGGCCGAAGACCATGACCCTTTCTCAGACCAGTTGCACAACATCCAAGCGGTGCCTAAAACCCAAAAGCACATCCAAGGATCGGGCTGAAAAGATCGGGAAGCAATAATACTAAACGGGACAAAATAATAAATCAATAACGAAAATATTCCGGCTGAAAAGGAAGCAAAACGACGGCAGATCCGATACAGAAACAGTCCGCCTAACGCCCAGAAAAAAGCACTGAAAATGCGACCCGTCCAAAAAACTTCTTTCCCGATCAGTAAATCGATTTTGGATACCAGCCATTCCATCACCGGCGGTTCATAGCGTTCCAAATCGGCCAGTTTATCGGCTTGTTCGACAATGGTCGGATCACTGTTGTTCAGACTTTCGTAATAAAAAGAGCGGGTGATGATGGCAGAGCGCAACTGTCTCGGAGAATAGAAATCCAATGGCGGATCGGTCAGATCATATAACCTGACAGCAAATCCTGTCGCCATTAAAATCAAAACAATCACCGTCTCTGCCCACCCGGTTAATTTCTTTCCGGAAGGTATCGTGTGAAGATTCATAACAGATCCCGATAAGCGGAAAAAGCATCCATTCGCTTTTGTGCTTCCCGGCAGAAGACATCGGTTGCTTTTTCCGGGCTGATTGCCATCAATAAGGTAACCCCCACTCGACGACGATCTTCAAATACCCGTGAAGGGTATTTCGTAAATGCTTTCGCATAATTCTTGAGAGATTTCCAAGGATGATTCCCGTTGGACAGATAATTCGCATTCAGCCAATCGGCTCCGCCTTGAATAACCCGTCGATATCCTTTCGAATAGGGTTTCATCTCCGGATCTGTCAGCAACCAATCGGCGATTCGATAAGCTTCGGCTCCGAAATCCGCGGCATGAGCGCGATTTTTTGCTTCCGGGTAAAAACGGGCCGCCGCCAACGGTTCCGGCAGATAAGCTATTTTCCCTCTCGCTGCGATTCGAAGCCAAAGATGATGATCCAAAAGAAAATGATAGCGTAAATCCATTCCGCCTGCGCCGTCCCAAGCTTTGCGGCGAAAGAAAACCGCCGGTTGACTGATAATCCGGAAAGCCATTAAATCCCGCAAAGTATAATCCGCAAAGCGCATCACATTTATCAGTTCTCCCTCTTGATTTACGGAAAGTACATCACCGTATACCAAATCGACCTCCGGATGAGCATCAAAATAGGCGAGCACTTTTTCAAAAGCACCTTTCAGATAAAAATCGTCGGAATTTATCCAACCAAATATTTCTCCACCCGCCAATGAAAAGCCCTTATTAATTCCATCGGCCTGTCCGCGATCTTTTTCGGATACCCAATGATCGATTTCGGATTCATATTTTCGAATAATATCGATACTTCCGTCCGTTGATCCCCCATCCATTACAAAATATTCGATTTCAGGTGTCTTTTGCGTCAAAACAGATTGAATGGTTTTCTCAAGGAAGGGCGCCTGGTTGTAGGATGGTGTCACAACAGAAATATGAGGATGGCTCATTGATTTTTAAAAAAGGGAGTCATAAGCGACTTTTGGAAAAACCTGTAATTTTCCGCCGATGGTAGCATCCAATATTTCCCGGCCTGCCTTTTGATAGGCTTCACGCGCCATTGTATAGGCACGTTCGGAGGTCTCCAAATCCGGTAATTGCCAGCGGAAGCCTTTCCCAAAATAACCCGGATTAAAGTGATTCGGATCATCTCCTTCAGAAACAACCGTCTCGTTGGGTTTTCCCTTGGTTTGGAAATTGTGATCGACACCGATCAAAATCACTTGCCGGAATCCCAGATAAAAAGCCGTCTGAAGCGCCATATAAGTCACCGTGGCACCTTCCCACATCCTTTTTCGAATATCGGCGGCGAAGGTCGGGCCGGTATAAGTCGAATAAAGAAAAAAGAGGTTTTCTTCAGGCTTCAGCCATTTCAGTGCCCGAGTCGTGACAAAACGCGGCATCTTTAATTTCTGAATATCGCCGGATGTTTGTTCGACAACCAGATCATTCACACAAAGGTAATAAGTGGTTTCAAAGCCCATTTCCGGAAAAGCCAAATAAATACGGTTCAAGCCAAAAGTATATTCATTCTTCAATTTGGAAAGATCGGTATTTTTCAAACTGGGCCCGTTCCCCATGATAAAGCAACGCTCCCCTTTACGGCTGTCTTTCAATCGACTCAAACGTTCCATGGAATCCCGACGAACCGGATCGAAATAAGCTTCCGGAATGTCACCGAGTCTCTTTATCCCGTCGTAAAGCTCTTTCCCTTTCAGTAATATGTTTTCGGGAACAGAATTTTTCATATTCGTTTTTGATGTCGACATAACTCATTCAATAAATCGGGGAAAATTTGTAAATCATTTTCCCCGATATCGGAAATGAAATTGCTTAGATCGTCTTTTTCAGTTCTTCCAGTTTGGAAACATCATAACCCAAAGGAATCAAACAGTTGCGAATCGTATTCCAATGAACGCGTTCACAAGCCATCGGACTGTAATTTGAGTTATGCGGAGCCAACAACACATTCTTAAACTTCCGCAACGGAGAATCATCGGGCAAAGGTTCCACTTCAAAAACATCCAATGCGGCTCCGCCCAATTTCCCGTTTTCAAGCGCCTCGGCTAAAGCGGCTTCATCCACGATCGGGCCCCGTGAGGTATTGATCAAAATCGCGGTCGGTTTCATCATCGCCAATGTTTCACGATTGATCAGATGATAGCTGGTCGGATTCAGATCCGTATGCATAGTGACAATATCCGAACGGCTTAACAATTCCGGCAATGAAACCGACTCGATTCGATTTTCGATCAAAAAATCCGGTTTAATTTCGGCGATATCATTTACCAAGATCCGGCAACCGAATGCTCTTAAACGGCGTACTACCGCTTGTCCGATATTCCCGACCCCGACAATCCCTATTGTATTTTCTGACAGGGTGGTTGTCGAAGGCTTATTCCAAATTCCTTCCCGCATCGAGTCATCCATAAAAGGAATCGCACGGAAAAACGAAAGCATATATCCGATCGCTGTCTCCGAAACGGGAATCGTAAAAGCATTAAGTGTATTTCCGACGACGACTCCCAATCGGGTAGCGGCTTCTTTATCGATGGCATCAATGCCCGTTCCCCATTTGGAAATCACTTTCAACCTGGGAACACAAGCTTCAATCACGCGGGCGCTGTAAACATCATCCCCGCAGATCGTTCCGTCAAATTGACCGGCGTAGGAAATAATTTGATCTTCGGTTAATTTTTGTTTTACTTCCGGGACGATCATATTGATCCCATAATATCCTTCAATTACTTTTCGGAATCTTTCCACTGATGACATCATATAAGGTGCGGATAGAATGATTGTATGTTTCATTATTTTTTTATTCTCCTGAAGAAATTTTCTGCCACAGAACGATAACGTCTGTGGAAAATGCATACGGCAGAACCGTCACAACATCATTTTTGTTTTTCAGTAAAAGTCATTATATCCCGAAAAAAACTTACAACTTTCCTTGTTGTCGCAGCTTCATCAACATTTCCGTGATATTAAACTCCGTTTCATCATCAATATCCTGCGCTTCGATGGCCGGAATTTCAAACATCATGGGGCGATCACCGATCCGATGACGTTTGCGCATCAATATTTCACGAGTAAACAAATACATACAGGAATTCTCTTCATAGATCGGCGGTAAGTCTTGAGTGCGCAATAAGATCGATGCATTATGATTAATCGGCCTCGCTAACTGATCCCAAAATCTTTTTTGAACGCGCGTGACGGAAAATAAGGAATCATATAGATAAGTTTTTTCCAAAAAGGATCGAATTCCTTTTGAAATTGTTTCGGATTTTAATAACGGATTTGTGCTGTGAGTCTGAAGATAATAATCCGCTTGAACTTGGCTTGTATCATAGATTAAAATTTCGTTCATCGGGACATCATCCGCTCGTAACGTTTCCGGACGCAGCAATGATTTGACTGTCGGGAAATCCTTGGCAAGCCCTTCCATGACAACCGGACTGTCGGTGTCGACCACCACTTCATTGATTTCAGGAACCGCCAGCAGCGCTTCCATAATATAGTGATAAAGCGGCTTCCCGGCTAACATTCTGTAATTCTTTCCTTCGACCCTGACCGAATTATGTCGCATTGGAACAAAAGCAACAATTTTCATAAATTTTCTCCTTTATTTATCGTTCTTCATCTGAACGGATGAATTGATGAGCTGCGGGTCTTTTTCAAACGAATGAGGGTAGACGAACGGCTTTCCTCGCAAAATTCCATCTTGAATAACCCGCATCGTCTCATTATTTTCCGGTAACAGCGATTCCGGCTTGAAATCTTTTAATTTCACGTAACCGTTCCATACGGGATCGGGAGATAAAAACTCGGAAAAATCCAATGCGGTATGAAAGAATTGATAATACATAAATTTGCGTGCGTTTTGTTGAAATTCATCCGGAACAACCCATTCGTCCGCATCCAGCATTTCCTGCGCTTTTTGAATGAAATCTTCTTTCGATTGCGGAAAATAGGTAATCGGTACCTGCGTATATCGCGATTTTCCGCCGCTCAAAACCGCCGCCCCCATTGCCGCCGCTTCCAAACCGATGGTGGAATTGTAAACCATAACAAATTTGGCGATCCGAATCAAATCATATGAGCTGAAATATTGATCCGGAGCGATATAGAGGACATTCGTCAAATGGGTCAGGTGGTTTCCGACAACCCAATCGGTAACTGTTTCCAAGGATTCCTTTCCCGGACGAAGTTCATCCGGATGCGCTCGAATTACAAAAAGAGTGTCCGCATTCTTTTCGATCAGTGACTTGATCGAATCCAGCCACTCGAACATATTATCGAAAACAACATTGGCATGTTTTTGACTGGTATCAAAGACCACGTTGGTAAACACCGGTACAACTTGCCGAAACATCCGCACCATTTTCCAAAATTCGGGTGTCAATCCCTCCATCTCCGGCCAAAAGCGAACGCCTGCCGTTTGAAAAGAACCCTTCATCCGACTTTCCAAATAATCATCCAATTTTTTATTTCTTTCCGGTGTCATTTCCAGATCGGCCGGCAAGTTTATCGGACAAGCCGTAGCTTCGCCTTCCGTAAAAAACGCTGTTTCCGGCATTAATCCGATTTCATGAGTGAATGTCGGAATTCCGTTTTGTTTTCCGATCCATTTCACGGTTGCTTCCGGATACTGTAACCCATTAAAAACCACAATCGCCCGCGGATGGTTGTTCGATATCCATTCTTTCGCCAGGAGATAAGTACTCCATGCCGATCGTATATAAAGTCGTTGGAGTGGCAAGGCATTGGGAACATCTTCCAAGTGATGGCATCTCATAATCCAACGTAGAGACGGCAATGTCAGCTCACCCAGAGGGACCCCTTCATGGACATAGGATTCCAACTCGTGATAGGTTAACCCTTCGACTTCATTAAAGAGGATCGGATCCTCGTGAAATTCTAACGGTACGGTTTGTAACCCGTTATACATGCTTTTACTCAGACGAATACAACTTTGACAGGGAAGTTCTTTTTTCGGATTTTCACGATCGGTTGCCAACAGACACGGATTCAGTCCGCGCATACAGGTCATAAATACGACCGGCACACCCGTAGATTGCAAACTATTCGCAGCCAACCAGGCGAAAGCGGCATTTAAACTGGTACGCGTCAATCTCGTCGAAGCATTGAAGAAAAGAACCGGTTGTTCATCCTTCCGGACTCTTTGTGAAGAATAACGGTTAATTTCATGAAATTTACGAGAATTTGCGCCATCCGTATCGTAAATGCGCCGACGATCGCGAATTCGCACGAAAACAGATCGCTTACTTGAATCGACTGCCATGGAAGACAACTTATTGGACTCGGCGCAATTTTTTCAGGCTGGGCAATTCGTCATCATACACTTTCTTGATTCCGTCGCCCAAAGAAGCTTCCGTAACCCGAATATACTTCACCAGCTTTTCCATTCCCTGGGGTTCTACGGAAGCGGCTTGATCCGTTCCCCACATTGCCCGATCCAAAGTAAAATGGCGTTCTACCAGACAAGCTCCCAATGCCACCGAAATAACGGAAGGAATCAACCCCACCTCGTGCCCCGAATATCCGATCGGGCAGTCAAATTCTTCGATTAACTTTGGGATCATCCGCAGGTTAAGTTCTTCCGGTTTGCAGGGATAAGCACTGGTCGCATGAGTAATAATCAGATTATCCAAATTCCCGAACAGACTCACCGATTGTCGGATTTGATCCATCGTAGACATACCGGTCGACAGAATAATCGGCTTTCGAGTTGACAACAGTTTATCCAATAATTCATGATCGGTCAGACTTGCGGAAGGGACTTTGTAGGCAATGGGATCAAATTTCATCAAAAAATCAATTGATTCCACATCCCATACCGAAGCGAACCAATCGATTCCCAACTCATGGCACAGTTCATCAATTTCATGATATTCGTCTTCCCAAAATTCGACATGTTCCCGATACTCAAGATAGGACATGTAACCCCAAGGAGTCTCACGCATTTTGCTTTGTTCCGAAAGGGGAACGCAAACAGCGGGAGTCCGCTTCTGAAATTTGACTGCATCCACTCCGGCCGCATAAGCCGAGCGAATCATGCGTTTCGCAATGCCAATATCTCCGTTATGATTGATTCCGATTTCCGCAATGACATAGACCGGTTGGCCTTCGCCGACTAACCGATTTCCTAATTTAACTGTCTTTCCCATAACTTTCCTTATTTCGCCGGACAATCAATTCGCATAACTCACGAACGACACCTTGTCCGCCGTTTCGTTTGAGAATTATATCTGCTTTTGATTTTACAAGATCATGAGCATCTGCGGGAGCAGCCGCACAACCTACCAACGGAAAACATTGTAAATCGTTGATATCATTCCCGATATAAACAGTATTTTCCGCCGGAATTTTATTCTCCTCCAAATATTTCTTCAACACAGTCGCTTTATCTAACGTCCCCTGATAAGATTGTATTCCCAATTTTTCACAGCGTTTCCGCACCACCGGATTGGTCTCACTTGAAATCACAATCGCGTTTATTCCGGCTTCCCGCAACAGCCAAAAACCGATCCCGTCCCCGCGATTACAGATCACACTTTCAAGTCCATCCTGGTTCACGATGACCTCATCATTGGTCAGAACACCGTCGAAGTCCATGACCAATAAACACGTTTTTTGCGGCAGTGATCTTCTCTTGTGTTCGGGATAAACCATATCCAAACCGCCGTAATAGACCAGTTGTTCATAACGGTCCCAATCCGCCAAAGTATCGATATCCACTTTAAAAGCGGGATCCAATAAAAGAGGCAAAATCACTTTTCCGCTCATACTGTCGCCCGCCATAAAAGTCCGCCGGGGACGTATCGCATCGATATGTCCGGTTTGCCAATATGTTGCGGGTAATACCTGCCTCGGGGCATTATAGGGTTCCGGAATGCCATCTAATTTGATCAATCCGCTCATTGTTCCGGTTTCGGAATCGATAAGCCACATTTTGAAAGGGTTCTCAGAGGAAGGCACTACGCCGCGAACTGAATCGGCCTCCGGATGATCTGTGAGCAGCCGGACGGCATCATCCACCAAATTCACCGGCCGAACCGGCGAAGTAGGTCTCAGCTGAACAACGATATCGGGTTCATACCCCTCATTTTCTTTTAACCATTCCAGTGCATGCCGAAAAACCGGCAAATCCAATGATTGATCCATTGCAAACTCCGCCGGCCGTAAAAAAGGCGTTTCTGCTCCCCATTCGCGCGCAACCCGTGCGATTTCCTCATCGTCTGTAGAGACAATTGTCCGGGTAACCGATGCGGATTGTTTTGCGGCTGCGATAGACCAGGCAATCAGAGGGTATCCGGCAAATTTTTTAATGTTTTTATGCGGAATTCCTTTCGATCCGCCCCTGGCCGGAATGATCGCCAAAACTTCTGCGTGCTTAGCTACCATGCCGTCCATCCGCCATCCACGACCAAATTCGATCCGGTCATATAAGAAGAAGCATCGGATGCCAAAAATAACAAAGCTCCGCTGAGTTCGTCGATATTTGCCATTCGACCCATAACGGTTCGGGCCGAATATTGCTTAACAAAAAATTCGTCGTGTCCGTTATAGACACCGCCCGGTGTCAGGCAGTTTGCCCGAATTCCCGTGCCGGCATAATAAGTGGCCAAGTATTTGGTCAATCCGAGCACTCCGGCTTTCGTAACCGAATAATAAACGGGTTTATATTGCCTCGATGACGGATCCCCGTCCGGCCTTTCATAGATCCGCTGGTCAGGACCGACCAACCCGTAAGTCGAACATATATTGATGATGACTCCGTGATTTTGGGCGATCATCGGTTTTACCGCCGCTTGAGCGCAAAGAAAAAGCCCGGTCAGGTTGACATCCAAAGCATCCCGCCATTGTTTCAAAGGATATTCTTCAAATGTATTCGAATGTTTCCCTTGTGTTCCATCAAATTTTGGATCCAAAGCCGCGCTGCAAACCAGCACATCCAACCGTCCGGTCTCGTTGACAGCCAAATCGACCATCGCTTTCACCGATTCGGGATCGGTAACATCCACAGCGCAGGCAATTCCATGCCCTCCGAATTCTTGAATCAACTCGACTGTTTGCCGGGCTAAATTCAGATTTAAATCTGCCGCGACTATGGTTGCACCGGCTTGCGCAAGCGTCTTGCAAAATTCTTTGCCGAGCAATCCTCCGCCGCCCGTTATCACCGCGGTTTGATCTTTCATCGAAAATTTTTCAAAAATTTCGTTCATACCTTCCTTATCCGGTTCTGTATACAGAGAACTTTTTCCTTTTTGCCTATTTTATCAGCCCTTTTCACGAAATCAAAAATACCCATAAGGGACAATGTGCATAAAAGTATAAAACCGGGATTTAATTTAATTTTCCTTTTCGCTAATTTGTTGAAGCCATTCGCGACTGTCAAATAATTTCCTGTAATTCGATTCAACCTCTTTTTCATAATTGATAAAAGCGATCACTTCCTGCTCCAACGCCGGAGATCTCAAACCGATGATTTTCAGAATCGCTTCTTGGTTACGGATCGCATCACAGGTGTTTCCCAATAAAGTCTGGAGTTGCTTTACATCCCGATGACGTTTTCGATGTTCCGGATCCAGTATGCCATAAAAGTTTTCGCTGACATAACGATATTTTTTACATTTCAGACGGATCGGATGAATATATGAAAAGTTGAATTCATTATAATTAATCATCCGTTTCAAAATATATTGATACCATTTGTCAAGCCGGGCATCAATCACTTTTTGAGTCGGGACATCCTGTTCGCTGCTTTTTCGAATGGTCTTTATAAGATCGTCAGAACTTTTTGTCAGGCGATCGATATATTTATTCTTGGATACAATTTTTATAACCCGATCTTTTTCTATATTTCGTTTTCGATTCAACTCCTGGATCAACACAGATTGAGACGGATCGAGTTTCTGATCGAGTAAGTGTTCGTTCCAAGTATTGATGATCACATCAATTTCACGAAGAGTACTTATTTCGGCAGCTGCCTGTCGAAATTGATCTTGATAATCCTGATATTTTTCCGGTTTTAAATATTTTTTTCCGAGAGATATCAAGGAACGAAAACTACGGATAGATACTCTCAGTTGATGTGCCGATTCGACATCATCCGGTTCGGATAGAAAACGATTCCTATTTTCTGCGATCTGATTGAAGTTTTGCTCCATTTTTATCATCAGATCCTGTCGAAAAGAATTTCCTTCAACTTCCGGCCCCATCATTCGAACCAACTGCTTCAAACCTTTCAACGGAAAATGCCATAGTACTTTGCCTTTTTGGTCACTGTCCGGATAATACTCTATTTCCGCCGCCGCTCCTTTTTGAAAAAGGATCTCAGAATCGCAAAGTTCATCCACCCATTCGGACAAATAAGGTTGATGCCCTACAATAACAACCGTCTCAGCTCCGGTTTTCTCCAATTCGGATTTCAGTTGTTCCGTATCTCCGTCCCCGATAAAATCTTTAAACCGGATATCTTTATTCTCCATACCGGATGTTAAGATCTGAGCGGTTTCAATCGCTCGTATTTTCGGAGAGGACCAGATTTCCACATTATTTCGGTTCCGTAAATAAGCGGTGAGCGCCGGTAGATTGCTTTCCAGATCTCTTTTACCTCTCTCTGTGAGGAACCGTTGTTCATCATCCACACTGCCTCGTTCGATCGCTTCACCATGTCTCAGAAAAATGATTCTCATCGGATCCTCCTTAATCTTTTTCCTTGAATTTGATAAATTTCAACGATAAATACGGCTTAATTCTAACGGATTTCACAATAATGATTCAAAAAGAGTATAAATTTGAAATGAGAACCGTATCGATTTGCCCCTTTCTTAGAATTCCGTTAGAAATTCAACCGCTTGAGGCGAAGCTTTCACTTCAAAGACGTCAATCTGTTATAATTTATCCGTTATTAAAATCGATGATTTTATAATGCGGGTTTATTAACTCTTTCCCCGCTGCCGTTGAATAAAAGATGAAAAAATGACTCAACCGATTCCAATATCGGTGCATTTGAGGAGAATTTAATGATAGGCTTAGAAGTTAAAGACTTAAGCGTCACCGTTCATGATAAAAAGATTATCAATCACCTGTCCATTCAGGTTCCCAAAGGGGAAATTCACGCAATTATGGGACCGAACGGAACCGGAAAATCTACCCTCTCCTATACGATTATGGGACATCCCGCATATCGACCCGACGAAGGTGAAATTCTCTTGAACGATCAATTAATCAATGATTGGCCTCCCGACAAGCGCTCACACGCCGGATTATTTTTGGCACTCCAATATCCGGTAGCGATTCCCGGGGTGACCGTGGCAAATTTTCTGCGGACCGCATTAAATATTCACCGTAAAAGCAAGAATCCGGATGATCACGGAATTCCGATTCCCGAATTTCGAAAACTTCTAAAGGAAAAGATGAAGATGCTGAAAATGGATCCGGATTTTGCCGGTCGATATTTGAACGACGGATTTTCGGGTGGGGAAAAGAAACGGACCGAAGTTCTTCAGATGGCTATCCTTGAACCGGAAATCGCCATTTTGGATGAAATCGATTCGGGTTTGGATATTGATGCATTACGAATCGTCTCTGAAGGAATTAATATCTTAGTCGATCAGACCCATATGGGTGTCTTGATTATCACTCATTATCAGCGGTTGCTGGATTATATAAAACCTCAGGCGGTTCATGTGATGATGGATGGTCAAATCGTTCGTACCGGAGATGCCAATCTGGCGCTTGAGTTGGAAGAAAAGGGCTACGACTGGATTCGTCAAGAACAAACCACCGCATAAAGATCGATTTCCGGAGAACAGAATGGATAATCCACAAAAATATCAGTTACAGGGAATCGACGATGCCGATTACGAATACGGATTTCAGGATCCGGATATTTCCGTCTTTCGAACGGAAGCCGGATTAAATGAAAAAGTTGTCCGCCAGATTTCCGCAATGAAGGAAGAGCCGGAGTGGATGTTGGAATTTCGGCTTAAAAGTTTGAAACATTTTTTGGAGCGGCCGATGCCGGCTTGGGGTCCGGATTTGTCCGAATTGGATTTGGATCATCTCGTCTATTATGTCCGTCCGACCGAAAAACCGCAAAATAATTGGGATGAAGTCCCTTCCACCATCAAAAATACCTTTAATAAACTGGGAATTCCGGAAGCCGAACAGAAATTTCTGGCTGGAGTCGGTGCACAATACGAATCGGAAATGGTCTATCATAATCTTCAGGAATATCTTTCCAAACAAGGGGTTATCTTCCTGAGTATCGAAGACGGTTTGAAACAATATCCCGATTTGTTCAGAAAATATTTCGGGACCGTTGTCCCTTATAACGATAATAAATTCGCCGCTTTAAACAGCGCCGTTTGGTCAGGCGGATCATTTGTTTATATCCCGAAAGGTGTCCATGTCGACCTGCCTCTTCAAGCTTATTTTCGACTGAACTCAGCGAATATCGGTCAGTTCGAACGTTCCTTAATAATCGCCGATGAGGGTTCGCAAGTTCACTATGTCGAGGGGTGTACGGCTCCGCAATATTCCACAAATTCCTTTCACAGCGGTGTGATTGAGATTATCGTCGGCAGAAATGCCCGTGTCCGTTATTCCACCATCCAAAATTGGTCGACAAATGTTTATAACTTGGTCACTCAACGGGCAAAAGTTTTCGCACACGGGACAATGGAGTGGGTGGATTCCAATCTGGGATCGAAAGTGACCATGAAATATCCCGCCTGTTATTTAATGGAAGACGGTGCACACGGTGAAATTCTTTCCATGGCATTTGCCGGCAAAGGACAAATCCAGGATGCGGGATCGAGAATGATTCATTTGGCACCCAATACCACCAGCAAGGTCACTTCGAAATCAATCAGCAAAAATGGTGGACGCTCATCCTATCGCGGTTATATGAAGATCAACAAGAATGCTGAAAATGCCAAATCGAATGTGGTATGCGATGCTTTAATCTTGGATGATCACTCTCAATCCGATACCTATCCGACCATGGATATCGATCAGCAGAAAGTATCCGTCGGACATGAGGCTTCGGTTTCAAAAATCGGGGAAGAACAGCTGTTTTATCTCATGAGTCGCGGACTAAGTGAAGAAGATGCTACCACGATGGTTGTTTCCGGTTTTATCGAACCGCTTGTCAAGGAACTTCCCATGGAATATGCGGTTGAAATGAATCGTCTGATACAACTTCAAATGGTAGATTCGATCGGGTGAGGCAAAAATGATATCAAACAATCAACAAAATCTCTCAGTCCAATCGAATTACGAGTATTTGTTCAAACTGATTCAATCGGCGGATGGCTCTAATCTCGATCGGATCAAAACACAAACCGCGGAAATGCTGGCTGAAAATGAATATACGACGGCTGAAGGAAGCCCTCAAACCCTGACGGATGCCAATGAAAGAGTTCTTGCCGGACGCTTTCTTTGGGAAGACGGCGTTCGCAGCACAGGCTTGGACAGTAATACCCGAAAGCAGGGCGTTTTACTGGACACATTAGAGAATATCCGAGCGAACCAACCGGAAATATTCCTAAAAATTAAATACTGGCAGGAATCGCTTCAGCAGAATCCGCTTGAAGCGTTGATCGGCAGTATCGCCAAAGAGACCATAGTCTTGTATGTCCCCAAATTTGCGGTTGTATCCAAAGAGTTGCTGTTGGACGTCGTTCTCTCGCAACCCGGTCGAAACGCACTGATGCGTTTTTGGGTTTTCCTGGAAGACGGAGCACAAGCGGTATTTACCATCAATCTGCGTTCGCGTAAAGCGGAGGGTGAAAATTTTTATACCGGCTGCTTACAGGTCAGGGTCGGTGACGGAGCCCATTTAATTCTGAATGAAGTTCAGGATTTTCATCAGAAGGTTTATGTCACCGCCACAAAATCCGTTACAACCGGTAAAGTGAGCAATATACAATGGAATACCTGTGAATTAGGCTCGATCAAACTTCGAAACAACGCCACCATGAATCTGAAGGGGGAAGGATCGAACGGACTTATTTATGGGTTATATTTCGCAACCGATCATCAGGATATCGAAATGCAAACCCGCCAGAATCATTTGGCGCCGAATACTACCAGTTTTCTGCATTTCAAGGGAGCCATCAATGATGATGCTTATGCCAATTGGCAGGGAATGATTTATGTTGATCCCACCGCTAAAAAAACCGATGGCTATCAAAAGAATGAAAACCTGATGCTCTCTCCCAATGCCCGAGTCTTCACGAAACCCGGTCTGGAGATTGTCACCGACGACGTTAAATGTTCTCACGGAACGACGGTCAGTGAGATCGATGCGGACCAGATTTTTTATTTGATGAGCCGCGGTATGTCCAAAAATGAATCCGAACTTTTAATCCTGCAAGGATATTTTGACGCTATTCTCAATAATATAACCTATGATCCGATACGGGAGAAATTGAAAGAGAAAATATATTTGAAAATGATTTAATCGAACGGGGACTATTCCTTTTCCGTTCGATTCCGGAGGTTAAAGTGGGTGCGATACCGACAATGCGGGAGCCGATTCCCGAAGTAAATTATGAAGTGGGCGATTTGGTCGAAGTCTTATGTGACCACGATCGAAAAGGTGTCCGAGTTAACGGCTGGTTGAAAGGCATTGTTGTCCAAGTGGACAATAAAATGATTGCCGTGCAATTCCGGACAAACGTTTATCTGACAGACGGATGGATGGTGCCGGACCATATTCTTTGGTATCCGTTGAATTCGCCGAATATACGACCATATCAGAAAAAAGCCTGAAATTAATAGAAAAGGATTAAGAATGGACGAAAAACAAATTATTCAGGACTTTCCGATTTTTAGTCAACTCGATCGAAACGGAAAAACACTTTGTTATCTGGATTCGGCAGCCACGACACAGAAGCCGTTATCCGTTCTCGAAGCAATGGATACTTATTATAAGACGTACAATGCCAATATTCATCGGGGGGTTTACCATATCTCGGAGTTGGCGACGGAAGCTCATGAAACAACGCGTGAAAAAGTTCGGGCTTGGATTCATGCCCGATCGACGACGGAGATTATATTCACACGAAATACCACCGAATCCATTAATTTGGTAGCCTATAGCTGGGGAAGAAAAAATTTGAATGCCGGCGATCATATTATCCTGACCGAAATGGAGCATCATTCCAACCTGGTTCCCTGGCAGATATTGGCAGAGGAAAAAGGCGTCGAACTGGATTTTATTCCGATAACGGATGCGGGGGAATTGGATCTCGAAGTTTACCGGCAGCTCCTTGAAAAGCATCCGAAACTGGTCTGCGCAACCGGTATGTCCAACGTAATGGGGACGATTCCACCCTCCAAGGAAATGATCTCCGCCGCTCACGCCGCAGGTGCCCTTTTTCTATTAGACGGTGCCCAGATGGTTCCACACATGCAGGTGAATATCCGGGATTTGGATGCAGACTTTTTTGCTTTTTCGGCGCACAAAATGTTGGGACCGACCGGAATCGGCGTCTTATATGGTAAAGAGTCGCTGTTGGAGGCGATGCCGCCTTTCCTCGGAGGAGGCGACATGATAAAGAGAGTTCATTTGCGATCCTTTTCGGCAAATGACTTGCCTTATAAATTCGAAGCGGGAACACCCGCCATCGCCGAAGCGATCGGGTTTGGAGCGGCAATTGATTATTTGGCTCAAATCGGCATGGATGCGGTCTTTGAGCATGAATCGGAAATAACCCGTTATGCCATTCATGAGTTGATGAAAATTCCGGGGCTGAAAATCATCGGACCTTTAACTTCTTCCAATCGGGGATCAGCAGTCAGTTTTACTTTAGATTATGTTCATCCTCATGATGTGGCTCAAATATTGGACAGAGAAAACATTTGTGTCCGCGCGGGACATCACTGCGCCATGCCGTTACATGAACGATGCAATGTTGACGCTTCGACCCGGGCCAGTTTTTATATTTACAATTCGCTTACTGATGTCGATCGTTTAATAGACGGCTTGAAAATCGTACATCAGCTTTTTGGACAGGACTGAAATGGACGATTTATATCGCGAAAATATTTTGGATCATTATAAGAATCCCATTTATAAAGGGACGTTGGAACCGGCGGATCTGAGTTTTGAAGATGAAAACCCTTTGTGCGGGGATCATCTGCGAATCGATTTGCGGGTGGATGAAAAAGGAAATGTAACCGATGCCCGATTCAGCGGTCACGGATGCGCTATTTCACAGGCTTCAGCTGATTTATTACTCGAATCCATTATCGGGAAAAATATCGAAGATCTCAAGAAACTGACAAAAGAAGATATCTTGGATTTACTTGGAATTGAGGAATTAGGGCCTGTCCGATTAAAATGCGCTTTATTATCTCTAAAGGTTTTGAAAGGCAGTTTGTATGGAATCGGACAAAAAGACGAGGATTTATAGAAATCAAAGTCTTTTATCCGGCCCCTCCGTTTTCAAATCAATATTTATAAAATAAATCGTGCGGAAGCTATTTCCGCACGATTTTTATCGATTTCCAACAAAATCTTTTCGAATTTTACGTTGAAGTATTATTCGATATCATCCAACGGCAGTTTATCCGTCACTTCATCGATAAATTCCGGTGACAGTCGATCTTCTTTGGCGTATTTTCGGATTGTATCCTTGAGTTTATCGAGCATAATTGTATCATATTTGAAATTTGCATTTGGATCGATCGATGATTTCGGTCCGAGAAAAACTAAAATCGGATGAATTTTATCTTCGGGAAAATCGATCCCGCGACTGATAAAATACTTTTTCACCGCTTCCAGATTTGCCTCGGCATCCAAATCGGGTCTCCCCAAAGATTCCTGGCCGAATATTTTCATGAACATACTGGCTTTTTTCTGTGTCCAACGCTGCTTTTTTTCATCATAGCCGATCACACCGCCTTGAAAATAGGGCATCAGAATAAAAGCGCCCGCTGTTCCGACCAGCAAATGGTCAACCGGATCCATATAGTGATAAATTGAAAAATTATCGCTCAGTCCTTTGAGCTTAACATTGAAAATATTGTTATTGCTCGGTTCCCTGCCCCAGCGGGTTGTCATAGAAATGGATATTTGCGAAAGAATAACACCCGCGATCAAAGCGATAAAAGACCAGGTGAAATATTGCGGAGAAAATGCCGCAACCGCACCGGCAATCAAAATCGCAAAAGAAATAGCGGTTATATATTTGGATTTTTTTCGATTTGAGTTCAGTTTCCGTTCATTATTGTAAATATACATGAATCATTCCTCTGTTTAATTTATGCCAATTCTTCCTGAATGGATTGCCGAACCGTCCCGACCAAATCAACATTCAAAGCTTCCCGTACAACTTTTATAGCACTGATCAATGCCGTACTGTTTGAACGGCCATGCCCGACGAAAACCAACCCGTCAATCCCCAACAGAGGGGCGGCCCCCACCGCATTCGGATCCATCTTTGATTTTACGGCGGATAGGATATTCTTGGCTAAAGAGTTATCTCCACCGGATGCTATCGAAGGCATTAATTGTTCTTTCAAAATATCAGTCAACATTTTCGCAGTCGCTTCCGAGGTCTTCAAAAAGATGTTACCGGTAAATCCGTCAGTCACCACCACATCCGCTTTTCCGGCAAAAACTTCTTTCGCTTCCACATTTCCGATGAAATTGATTTTTTTCGAAGATTCCAATAAAGGATAAGTCGTCCGCATCAGTTCGTTACCCTTCCCGGGTTCCTCGCCGTTATTTAAGAGACCGACTTTAGGCTTGGAAATCTTCTGCATCGCTTCTGCATAAATCGAGCCCATAACAGCGAATTGCAGCAGATATTCCGGTCGGCAATCGGAATTCGCTCCGATATCGATTACTACGCTAAACCCTTTTGCGGTCGGAAACAGTGCGGTTAATGCCGGACGGGCGACGTTTCTGATCCGTCCCAATTCACGCAGGCTATTAAACATGGCCGCGCCTGTATTTCCGGCGGTCAAAAACGCTTCTGCCTTTCCTTCTTTAACCAATCGCAGACCGACAGCCATTGAATTGTTCGGTTTCAGTTGAGCACTTTTTACCGCTTTTTCACCCATTTCAAGGATATCTTCCGAATGAACGATTTCGATCGGTAATCCGGCAAAGTCACTTTCCGAAACATGTTCCCGAATAATATCTTTGTGACCTACCAGAATAATGCTCTCATTCAAATTTTTCGCCGCATAGATTGCGGCTTCAATCTCCGGTTGGGGGCAATCATCGCTGCCCATTGCATCCAAAACAATAGCCATATTGTCTCCTGACAGTAAAAATCTATTTAAAAAAACCGAATCACAGGTTTTTCATCCTATTTTCAACTTATTCTTAATCATTCATCCCACAGCGAAATCCTGATCCGATAAGATCAGTTTGCGTCTCATTTCCTTGACAACGCTGCGTACCTGATTATAATACAAAAGCTAACGCGCTGGTGCTGGAATTGGCAGACAGGCATGGTTGAGGGCCATGTGACATCTTCGTCGTGGGGGTTCGATTCCCCCCCAGCGCACAAAAATCGCTTATGAATGCGATTTTTTTTAAACCGAGTCATAACTTTTTTTATTGTAAAATCGTCGATTTTCGATTAAGATCATTTCATGCAGACCCAGTCACAACTAACCATTGTCATTCCGGCATTTAACGAAGAAAAATCTCTCCAAACATTTCTGCCTCAGGTGCTCAATTACTGTGACGAAAACCATTTCCGGCTGATCGTAGTAAATGACGCTTCTACCGACCATACCGCAGAAGTTTTGGATCATTTTCAGAATCAATTCCCGGAAATCATGAAAATTGTAAATCATAAAGTGAACAAAGGATACGGCGGCGCACTCTCTACCGGCTTAAAGCAGGCTGAAACACCTTTTGTCGTAACTTTGGATGCTGACGGTCAGCACCGTCTGGAGGATGTCACTGCCTTGATGCAGGAACAACAACGCACCAATGCCGATTTGGTAATCGGTCGCCGTCCGGAAAAGATAAACGGTGATCTTCAGCAGAGCTACCGCTCATTGGGGAAAAAATTGATCCGGCGGGTCGCCAAAATGATGATGGATGTTCCCGTACGAGACCTGAACAGCGGGCTTAAATTATATAATACGGAACTGGTTCAAAAATACCTTCCGCTCTGCCCCGAAAGCATGGCTTTTTCGGAAATTATCACTCTGATCTTCTTGCAAAATAAACATTTGGTCACTGAAATTCCCGTCGAAGTAGTTCCGCGAAAAGAAGGCAAAAGTTCAGTCACAACCATGACCGCGCTCGAGACAATCATCCAGATTTTTAATATTATTATGTTGTTCAGTCCCTTACGAATATTTCTGCCCGTCGGAACATTTCTGATGGCGGTGGGAATTTTATGGGCGATTCCCTTTCTGATCCACGGAAACGGATTGAGCACAACCGCATTACTGTTTATTACGACCGGATTGATTCTGGTCATGATGGGTCTCATCGCAGAACAGTTAGCCCAAATTCGCAGAAAAGACTTTTGAAATAGAATCAGAGAAAAGATCGCTTGATCCTTATCAAGAATCTGTTCTCTGAAATATACCGGTTGATTGATTTTCCTTTGTAGCGGTCAATCAGAAACGTCCCTTCGTAAAAACATCCATCGGAAAAGGCTTGCCGTGCCCGGGATAAACCATGTGAGCCGGCAAATTCCTCAATTTTCGGATGCTGGCAATCGCATCTTCGCGATCATCCAACAACGTGTTCATCACCACGCGATTTCGGCAAACCAATAAATCTCCGCAAAACAAATCGCCGCCAATCGTTAATACTGCCACAGATCCCTTTGTGTGACCGGGAATCGAGTAAACAGTTGCCGAGAACCCCTCGGATGTCAAATCCGTTCCATCATACAGGAGAAGATCCGGTATAAATTGATCGGATTTTCTGAAAACATAAATCCACGGCAGGAACGGCTTTGCAAAATGGGGCGTTCCTTTCCGGTTATAAGTCAGATCGCGATGTTCAATCATTCCCTGGTCCAGAGGGCTCATGGCGATTCTGCCGCCAAAATGTTCACGAAGATAAGCCGCATTTCCCGAATGATCAAAATCCCCGTGCGTTAAGATAATCAGTCTTAACTTCCCGGGAGAACATTGGCAGGAAGCTAATTGCCGCAACAACTTTTGACGTTGATTCGTTCCGCCTGTATCAATTAGAACAAATCCGTCAGCGGTTTTGATCAGATAACAGTTGACATGCCCGAGATAAAAGGGCAAAAAGAGAGAAATACGCTCTACCATTCATATCCGTTCCCAAAAAGAAATAAATTTATTTTCCGATCATACTATAAAAATTCCTTAGATAATAATTTACCAATAATCGAACTCTTTGTCGATAATTGACTCTGATGTTTCATCAATGATCGAAGAAATCTCAAAGGTATCCTTTGAGATTTCTTCAAATGAAAGAAAGGAATAGAAATGAGAATTTTTACGAATCGTTATAATCCGTTTTTCTTTATGCTGCTTTTCGCAATTTCCTGAGCTGTTTTTGAAATATATTGACGATCAACTCTCAGCTCTTGCCTGTTTTTCATAAGACATTCGCCATCAACAAAAACATCACAGACATTTGAACCTGATGCGGCATATACCACCTGCGAATAAAGACTTGCCGGCCTTTCATCCAGAAGCGGAATCATAACTGCTCGATTTGTATCCAGGGTAATAATATCCGCTCTTTTCCCTGCTTCCAAGCTGCCGATTTCTTTTTCCATCCCTAATGCCTTTGCACCGTCAATCGTCGCCATCCGCAGAGCTTTTTCAGCCGGAAGAAATCTGGGATTCTTCAATTCATTCTTTTGGATCAACGAACCCATTTTAAGATCACGCAACAGATCAAGGCTGTTATTGCTTTGCGGACCATCGGTTCCGATCGATACACAGATATCATTATCTAACATTTTTTCAAGGGGCAAAATTCCGGAACAAAGTTTTAGATTACTGACGGGATTGTAGCTGATTGCTGCTTGACTTTTTCGAAAAATCTCACAATCTTCTTCGGATAGATAAATGCAATGAGCTGCTAAAACATGATTCTCAAAAATACCTACATCTTTCATAGCCTGTGAAGGTGTCATGCCAAGGCGTTCAATACACGTTTTCTGTTCACCTGACGTTTCGGAAATATGAGTATGAATCAGCACATGATCCCGTTTTGCCAACTCCGCAACCTCTCGAAGTGTTTCTTGGGAACAGGTGTAAATGGCATGCGGACCGTAAGCCGGATAAATGCGTGTTTCTTCAGAGCGACCTTTGTATTTTTCTACAAAATCAGCAGCAACTCCCAGAGTATCTTTCGATTCCGGAGAACCTTTTGTAAATATCGTGGAACAGATAAATGTTCTCAATCCGCTTTCTAAAACCGCTTGTGCAACACTTTCGGGAAAATACCACATATCCGCATTGGTTGTGATCCCGTTTTGCAGAAATTCAAGATGCGTCAATGCAGCCGCAATATAGGCTGACTCCTTGGTCTGAAACCTCTCAGCCGGCCACATATAATTTTCCAACCAATCCATCAAAAAAAGATCATCGGCTAAGCTGCGAAACAAGGCGCTGCCTGAATGGGCATGTGTATTAATCAACCCCGGCAATATCAACTTATCCGTAGCGTCAAAGACATTTCCGCTCACTTTCATCGGATCAAAAGGGCCGACATAATCGATCCGCTTATTGCGAATCACAATCATCCCATCGCTGTAATAGTCACTCGTTGAATTCATCGTAAGGATGTGACCGTGAATAAGTGTAATAACTCCGGTATTTTCCATCCTATATTTTCTTCGTCTGCTCAAAACGATAAATAGCTTCTAATACAACCTGAATTTCACGGTTCCAGCCTTCAACCAATCCGGTATTTTCTGTTTCATATACCACATCCGCATTGACAAGATTTCCTGAAACAGCAGAGATCATTGCGCCTCGTTTCTTACGTTTATGGCAAACAGTAAAAAGTGCCGAACTTTCCATTTCCACATTCAGACATCCTAATTTGGAAAGGTTTTCAATCCATTCGGGAGTCTCGCCATAAAAGGCATCATCGGTTGCACAAATCCCATAATATACATTACATCCCAAATTCTCCTTCATTTCCAACGCCGTATCGATCAATGTTCGTGTCAGATCAAAATCCGGAACTGCCGGAAAACAATCCGGAACATAAAAACGAGAGGTACCTTCGTTTTTCATCGAACCCGTCGAAATCAGTAAATCACCGATTTTTAAATCAGGCTGCAACGCCCCGGTACTGCCGATGCGGATTAAACATTCGGCACCGATATTTATTAATTCTTCCACAGCGATTGAGGTGGATGGACATCCCATTCCGGTTGAAGTAACACTGACTTTAATTCCTTTATAGAAGCCGGTAAAAGTCCGATGCTCCCGATTATTGCCAACCAGTTTGGCATTCTCCAAATATCCCGCTACGCGATCACTTCTGGCCGGATCCCCCGGCAGAAGAACATATTCCCCGACATCTCCCGGAGAAAGCTGGATATGATATTGCTTTCTTCCAAAGGTCTTTGATTCTTTATCTAATATAGCCATGATATCTCCTTATCTTCAGGTTTTCTGAATGTTCTTTAATTCTTAAGATTGATTTTTATGCTTCTTTTGCATCCCTTGCTGAATCGAAAACAAAGTCAAACCTAATATCGTCGCAACGTATGGAAGCATCTGTACAAATTCAGCCGGCATTCTTAAAACTTGCAGTATATTTGAAAGCCCATCGAAAAATGCAAAAACCAATGCCGACAAAAAGGCACCGACCGGCGTTGCATGCCCCATTGCACAGGCTGCCAACGCGATAAAACCTCTTCCGGCGGTCATATCACGCGTAAACATAGAAAGATATCCCATCGAAAGATACATTCCTCCGAAACCGGCCAAAACCCCGCATAAAATTATTGCTAAAAACCGCATTTTTATTACACTGATGCCGACGCTCGAAGCAGCATTCGGATTTTCACCGACTGCACGAATTCTCAGTCCGACCGGGGTTTTATATACAAAAAACCAAACGAGAAATACCGCAACAATTGCGAGATAGGTTAATAAATTGTGTCCCGACAGGATATGGCCCACCACCGGAATATCTTGAATGTAAGGCAAATTAACAGTCGGGAAAGAATAACTTTTGACCGACGCGCTTGTTCCTTTTTCACCCGTTACCAGTTCCAACAGAAATACCGTCAAGCCGGATGCCAAGGTGTTAATTGCTGTCCCGCATAATACATTATCCGCATGCAAAACCAAATGAAAATATGCGAAAATACAACTGATCACAACACTTGCCAGAATTCCCACCAACATTCCGGGGATCAACCCATCAAAAAAATAAGATCCCAACACACCGAATAATGCGGAAATCAGCATGATGCCTTCCAGCCCTAAATTTACAACTCCCGCACGCTCGCAAATAACAGCACCCAATGCAGGAAATAATATCGGAGTCGCAACACGAATCCACATATATAAGAAATCCGCACTGAGAATATAGCTTAGCAGTGAACTCATCTTAGATTATTTCCTTTTCGTTTCCCGTCTCAAGGTGTTGCATTTCTTCTTTTTTCGCTTCTTTTACGATAAGTGATTGTCGCCAATCTTGCAGCAAGGATTCGGAAGCGATTAATAACATCATGACTCCTTGGATAATGTACACTACTTCACGACTTACATCACTGCTTCGAGACATAATATCAGCTCCGACATTCATATAACCGATAAATAATGCCCCGAGCGGAACCAAAATCGGATTCCTTCGTGCCAGCAACGCCACAACGATTCCGGTCCATCCGTACCCGGGTGTCGCAGTCCATTTAAATCGTGTGTACATTCCCAACAACTCCGCTCCGCCACCGACACCGGCTATAAAACCGGCAAATATCTGAGCGAGAAACATAATCGTTCGAACATTGATTCCGATATTTTTTGCGAAATAGGCATTATCACCGACAATTCGTATTTTGAAACCGAGTCTGGTATGTTGTAAAAAGATATAACAAATAATACATAAAGCAAACGCAATAATGATTCCCGAATGAACGCGTGTTCCTTTAATAAGGACGGATAATTTTGATGTATCGCGTAAAAGTAGAGAAGCTAAGCTGGAACTTTGCGTTTCTCGAAAATGGTAACTAACCATATAAATGGCAAAAAATTGGACTACATAATTCAACATAATCGAAGTGACGACTTCGCTCACGTCCCATTTCATCTTCAATGCCGCGGGAATGGATGCAACAACAGCTCCGCATAATCCTGCTACCAAAATTGCAACGATCGGATGAATAACGGCGGGTAAAGGACATGAAATTCCGATAATCATGGCCCCTAAGATCCCTATGAAAAAGGATCCTTCTGAAATCATGCTGAATAAGCCGGACCGAAAAATAATGATGACCGCCAAAGCGGTAAACATTAAAGGGGAAGCAGCTTCAACGATATTCCCGATTCTTCGAACGGAAGTAAACGGACCGATAAAGAAACTGTAAATCGCGTTTAAAGGATCTTTGCTGGTAAGGAAAACGATCAGAAAGACAAGCGCTACCGCAATGGCAATAATTAAAATCATCCTGACGGTATCAACCAATAGATTGATTCTCTTATTATTCACTATACGCCTCGCTTATTTGCTCAAAGCTTTGTCTTTCAATTCCCAACATATATCTTCCGAGATCTTCTTCATTTATTTTTGAAGCATCGGGGAAAAAGGCAACAATTTCTCCTTCATAAAGAACGATCAATGAATCAGAAAGCCCCAGTATCTCATTCAAATCTGAAGAGATCAAAAAAACCGTATTTCCGGCATCTCTGGAAGCCAATAACTCATTCCGAATAAATTCGGTTGCGCCGACATCCACACCTCTCGTCGGTTGCTCGGCGATAATAATTTTCGGTTCACTGGAAAGTTCTCTGGCTAAAACCACTTTCTGGATATTTCCGCCGGAAAGGCTGTCAACACTCACATCGGGCGACTGGCATGCGATTTTGTATCGTTTTATGATATCGATGACAAATTTTCGAATCGACTGTGATCTTAAGAATCCGTTTTTTACAAATCGTTCGAAATTTAATTTATCCGCGATTACATTTTCCGCGACAGATAAATGAGGAGCAACGCCGGATATCATTCGATCTTCCGGAATATGAGATACACCGATGGAACGGATATCGCCGATCGAAAATCGACTGATTTCTTTTCCGTCCAATTCAATTGTGCCACTCTGATAAGATCCCAATCCCGTCAGCGCTTCCGCCAATTGAAGCTGCCCATTACCTTCTACTCCGGCCACACCGAATATCTCTCCGTAATGGGCTGTTAATGAAATTCCCTTCAGCGAATATTTTCCTGATTCTTCAATCACCTTCAAGTCGCGCACCTTAATAGATGCTTTTCCCGGTTTCGGGGGCTTTTTAATAATTTCTAATGCCACATCTCTTCCAACCATCAATCGGGAAATTTCTTGTTCACTGATCTCGGATAAGTTGTAGACTCCCATTGTCCGACCATGACGAATGATTGTAATTCGATCGCACAATTCTTTTACTTCGTTCAATTTATGGGATATAAAAATAATCGTATATCCTTTTTCTTTCAATACTTTCAATTCGATAAAAAGCTCTTTCGTTTCCTGAGGTGTCAAAACAGCTGTAGGTTCATCCAAGATAAGGATTTTTGCCCCACGGATAAGAGCTTTTAATATTTCAACTTTTTGTTTTTGACCGACGGTTAAATCGCGAATTTTTTTGTTAGGATCAATCGAAAAATTAAATTTTTGAGAAGCTTCTTTAACCAATCTTTCTGTTTCATCGACATCGATACTTAAACCATGTCGGGGTTCTATTCCCAATACCATATTTTCTGCCACGGTTAATGATGGAACCAACATAAAATGTTGATGAACCAAGCCGATTCCCATTTTGATCGCCATCAGCGGGGATGTTATCCGGACTTTTTCTCCGTCAATATAGATCTCACCATCGGTAGCTTCTTCTTCGCCGAAAAGAATTTTCATCAGCGTCGTTTTCCCAGCGCCGTTTTCACCCGAAAGCGCATGGATCTCACCATAGTTAACACTAAATGTCACACCATTATTTGCAATGACGCCATTCGGATATACTTTGGTGATATTTTGCAGCCTTAATGCCTCAGCTGTTTTTTCCATCGACTACCTCTTTTTAACCTTTGAAATATGACGTTGGAGAACAACAAACAGTAATCTCTCCGATGTTCGATATTTCATTTTCATCTTTCCTCATTGATTCAAAATTTATATGAAATAAAACATGAGAGTATGGAAATTAATCCATACTCTCATGTTTCGAATGGTTGTTACGGTTTCATCGCATCACGAAGAGCCGCGACATCTTCACTTTTCATCCCGAAGGCTGAACCGACGACGATTTCGCCATCAATAATTTTCTTCTCAATTTCATCCAGTTTTTTCTGAATTTCTTCCGGTACCAGTGCTTTGTAATTATCGTTCTTTGCTAAACCGACAGCACCTGTGCTCAGACCGAGAGAATAATCATGACTCGTATCCATCGTCCCGTCCATATAACCTTTAACCGCTGTAACGAGCGAATCTCCCACATTTTTCAAAGCGGAAGAAATAATGTTTCTGGCCAGATTCGCATCTGTATCCTGAAGTTGTGCCCAAGTATCCATATCGCAACCGATAAAATATTTATCAACATTGCTTGAAGCAGTTACAGCACCCAGGATGCTTTGAGAAGCCGGCGCAAATACGATCTGTGCTCCCTGGTTATAAAGTTGGGTGGTCATTTCGAGGGCTTTCGGGACATCCTCAAAAGATCCAACGTAGGAAGTAAGCAATTTAATGCTCGGATCAATATATTTGATTCCTTCGATATACCCAACCAGGAAGTTATTAATATTTGCGGTGTCCATCGAACCGACGAAACCGAGTATTCGTTTATCGGGATCGATTTTTTCGGCACCTGAATCAAGCATCAAAGCTGCCAGTGCACCCGCCATGAAAGATCCTTCATTATCAAGATAGGAAATTCCCATCATATTTCCTGTCGTGACAACTGTCCGATCCACATTACCGTCAAAGAAAATATAATGTTTTTCGGGGAATTGAACAGCGATATTCTGCGCAAGCTCTTTCACAGACCATGTACCGGAAATAATCAGATCCCAATCTTGTTCAGACACATCCAAATAATGGCCCTCATAAGCAGTTTCATCGCGTCCCATTTCGATGATTTTCGTTTGGGCGCCGAGTTCTTTTTCCATTCGCCGGACACCGCTGGCTGCTGAATCATAAAAGCCCTTATCACCCAAACTGCCATTAATAAGCAAAACGACCTTGATCGGGGCATCTTCTGCCGCGACAATTCCGAATATGGAAAATACCACGGCGATTGCCAACATTACTGAAAACAATTTTTTACTCATATTTCCTCCTTTTTCTTCAAACGGGTCAGGTTTCCCCGCTTCTGACAAATAAATAATTAATATGACATTACGGCTCTTCTATTGATCGGAATTCGATAACAACTGCTCCTAAGATAATATCTTGCGTATCCGATAGGTTGGTCTTTTTCATCCCGCATAATCTCTTCTAAGAAAAGAACGACATCATTTTTAGGAACAGTCATTTTCATATTCTTATCAGCATTTGCCCCGAATGCCGTCATAAATGATTGAGCCGTCGCAGCAAACGAATAAATTCCTTCTTGTCCAAAACGATACAGGTCATCTCGATTTTCGGGATTAATCCCAAAATATTTTAATTTTTCAACCATTACCATCAAAACGGAAGTGCTCATCATCTCATATTGAGATTGATAATAAAAATCCATGATCTGCAATTCCTTCCCGGGAGTTGCTTCCAATCGGTCCGCGAGATATTCACCACACATTTCAACATTCGATTTCATTTCTACCGAATCGATTTGTTCGATACAATTTTCCAGACAAATGTTGTAGCACCAAGGGAGTGAGTGATGTAAACTGGAAGCATTGAAAGCAATGACCGTACCTTTTCCCTGTCTCTTGTAAACCAGCCCATCCTCCTCTAAATGCCGAAATGCCTGCCTGACAGTTGCTCGACTGACATTCCAGTGTTCCGCCAATAAATTTTCTCCCGGAAGCTGATCCCCGGCATTGGCAACGCCTTTTTCAACAAGATGATAAAAAATATCGCAGATACGAACATAAATGGGAACACCATCCAAGACAGTTCGATCTATTTGGGGAATATTGGAAAGTTCAATTTTTCCGAATCCGTCCAGCTGCTTTTCAACGGACAATTCTGTCTTTTCCTCTAAATTACTCACGTCCCAAATCCTTTCGGATGACAGCACGCATCGCTTCAATACCTGTTTCGATTGCTCGATGCTCTAAATCACCCGATAAGTTTCGTTTATCGTTCGAATATTCGTGGAAATTGGTTGCACTGACTAAAACAGCAGCGGTTCTAATTTTCAAACTTGATCCGACCAGAAAAAGCGGTGCACTTTCCATCTCGGTGCTGGTAGCACCGCCGGCTTCATAAGCGCCCCACTTTTCAATAAGTTCATGTGCTACCGGTTTTGTTTCCGGATTCGTTTGGGTATAAAAACTAGCTTTCGAAATTGTTATGCCGATATTGTATTTATATCCCAGTTTAATTGCCGCCGATTCCAGCTCTTTTACCAGAAAATAATCCGGAACAGCCGGAAATTCTATGGGAAGATAGTGCAAACCCACTCCTTCCATCCTTACTGCGCCATTGGGAATAACAATATCCCCAATTCCCACTTTCGGTGAAGTTGAAGCACAAGTACCGACCCGAATCATCGTATGAGCTCCGCAGCTAAATAACTCTTCAACGGCAATAGCGGTCGAAGGTCCGCCGATGCCGGTGGATGTCACCGATACCGGGATTCCATCCAAAGTTCCGGTATAGGTGAGAAATTCTCGATTGTATGCAACTTTCACAGGATGTTCAAAATACTTAGAAATCTTCTCTGATCTTTCGGGACTGCCGGGGAGAAATACATAAGCGCCAACCTCTCCCTTTTTTATACCGAGATGCATCATTTTATAGTCATCCATTTTTATCCTCTTGTTAATTGGCCTGTTCTTTTTGCCGGTCTTTATGAATAACGGAACGCATCGCTTCGATTCCGGTTTTTATCGCATTATGTTCAAACCCTCGCGGATAATCCGCATCATCATTTGAATAACTTTTATAATTTGTCGCACAAATCAAAACCGCAGCAGTTCTGATCCCAAGTGAGGCACCCGCTAAAAACAGAGGAGCGCATTCCATACAAGTATGGGTGGCTCCCCCTTTTTCATAAGCTTCCCATTTTGTTTTCAATTCATAATAAACGGGCTTTGTCTCCGGAGAAACTTCCGTATAAAAAGAATCTTTACAAATATTTATTCCGACGTTATATCGGTAATTTAATCGAATAGCGGCTTGTTCCAATTCTTTTAAAAGGAAAAAATCGGGAACCGCCGGAAATTCCATCGGTAAATAATGAACACCGGTACCTTCCATCCGAACGGATCCGTTTGGAATCATAACATCCCCGATTCTTGCAATCGGAGAGGTAGAGGCACAGGAGCCTACTCGAATCATGGTATCGGCGCCGCATTGAAAAAGTTCTTCTATGGCAATGGTGGTGGATGGTCCACCGATTCCGGTAGAAGTGACAGAAACCAAAACCCCATCTAATGTCCCCGAATATGTCAAAAATTCACGATTATGTGCGATTTTCCTGGGATGATCAAAATACTCAGAAATTAATGTTGCTCTTTCGACACTTCCTGGAAGAAAAACATATTTTCCGACATCTCCTTTTTTAATACCGAGGTGCATCAGTTTATAGTCATCATCCATTACGTTTGTGCTCCGTATTTTAGGGTAAATCCACCCTTTTTATTTATGCTTTTTCTAAAAAGAATTTTTTTTGTATTTTAAAATGACATGGCTGCCAAGTTATAAAAACAGTATATGACATGGCAGCCATGTTGTCAATATCCTTTTGTCATTTCTTTGATCTATTCAACTATGACATTATTCCCGTTGGTTTTTTAATCAAATCAATAAAAAAAAGAAGTGTTATATCGCTTTATTCCGATTCTGTTTTCAGGATGATTTCAAAAAATATATGTAAAACCATATTTCTTTTAAGAATTTTAGATAAAAATACTACCGTTCCTATCGGGGATATCAAAAAATAGACAAGATCGACTGTTTCGGCGAATCAATTCACAGGGGCAATACAGTCTTGTGGAAAACCGCCTTTGCCGTTTTCCTGCCACCCGTCAAATTACCAAAGAGATAAATCTCCGGTTCCGAAATGGTTATAAACCACATCCTGAATCACTGCGAATCCGCGTTGATGCGCTTCACGAATAAACTTTTTAAACCCGTCCGGACCTCCATAAGCACTTTCTACGGCGAAAATATTCGCAGGATTGTATCCCCAAGAGTAATCTCCGGCAAATTCGGCAACCGGCATGACTTGAATGGCATTCACCCCTAACCGCTTTAAATGATCCATCTTTTCCGCTGCCGAATCAAAATCACCGGGCTTTTTATCGGAATCGGCGAAAAAGGATCCGATATGCATTTCATAAATGACCAGTTCATTAAAAGGAGGAAGTTCAAAATGATCCCCTTCTCAATCAAAAGCCTTGGGATCATAAATGACACAATTTCCGGCAGAATTTGTCACCTGACGCGCATAGGGATCCATTCGTTCCAATTTTTGATTTCCGTTGATTAGGACGAATTTATATTCATCCCCTACTTTGGCATGTGGGATATCCGTATACCAAGTCCCGTGTTCTTCCGCCTTCATGAGATCTGCGGATTCGGACCAATTATTAAAAGTTCCTTTTACAAAAACAGCATCGGCATGGGGAGCCCAAACCCGAAAAGCCACGCCTCCTTCATAAACAATCGCACCCATTCCAAGATAAACATCCTTTAATTTATCAGTCACTTAATCATCCTTCATTCGCAATTTTTTTGCCGGTTAATTTTTTGAATCCGTAAAAAAGATCCCGAAAAATAATCGATATATCTTTTACCGGGATCTTTCGTTTTTTTCGCCAAGTTCGGATCAATCCGATCAGCTAAAAACATTGAAACGATTTGACTCTTTCATTTTTCTCGTTTAAGCACATCTCAGTCGCATGAAAAAGTCTTTGACCATTTCATCCGTTCGTCAATCAGGTTAAACGGATGAAATGGTTTTTGTTATGAAATTGCTCGCCGTTTAATATCCCGCTTCCAGATTGACCAGATTTTCATTCGGCTTTCCTTTTTCGAGATAATTTCTCAGGTTTCTTTCAAAAAGTTGCAGCGTTCGTTCATCGTATTGCGTCGTAAAACCTGCTTGATGAGCCAAAATAATTACCTGATCCATATCCCAAAGCGGACTATCGGGGGGTAGCGGCTCCACATCGATTACATCCAATCCGGCTCCTTTGATTTTTCCGCTTTGCAGTGCTTCGATCAAAGCTTGGGTATCCGTCGTAGCTCCCCTCCCGACGTTCAAATAATAGGCACCTTTCTTCATTTGATTAAAGCGTTCTTCATTCATCAGATATTTTGTCGCAGCCGTGAGGGGCAAAATATTAACAACATAATCCGCCGCATTCAGCAGCTTGTCCAATTCGTCATTCCCGACAATATGATCGGTATATTCATTCGGCTGCGGAAACTGTTGCAAACCCCAAACTTCCATATCGAAAGCCTTTGCCATTTTCGCGATACCTTTACCGATATTTCCCATGCCCAGAATTCCAATTGTCTTTCCGTGAACCTCATCCGGCCATTCCAATTGAATCCATTGGTGAGCATCCTGTTGCTTCCCATACTTACGAAAATTTCGAGTCAGCATAATCATCAAGCAAATGGTTGTTTCCACAATCGGATTCACCGCAACACCACCCGCTCGGGTTAACCAAACATGATGCTCATCCAAAAGATCCAGCGGCAAATGATTGACTCCCGCAAACCAAGAATGCAGCCACCGGACTTGATTGGGAACCGATAAAATAGCATTCAATAAATCGGGGGACTCCACTCCGACCAAAACATCACTTTTGGCACCTTCCGAAGCCAATAACTTCGGATCGGCGACAGAATCGGTAAAGACAAAATCAACTTCCGGAAAATCTTTTGTTAAACGACTTTTCTGTTCATCGGTAACCATCCTATTAAACATGACACGTGTCATTTTTCCCTCCTCTCTTCCTTCATAAGACCTTATTATTTCGAATACTTTACGATTCGGTTCCGCTATTCTTTAATTTTATTATATATGATTTGTCAAATTACCACTCAAAGGCAATGCATCGTTTTCTCAGAATCGCATCATCGAAGATTAATTTTGCGGGTTTGTTTGCCAGCCCCTGACAAACCATCAAAGGAAGTAAATGTTCTTCGCGCGGATGACAATACCTGGCATAAGGCGCTTCTTCCCATTCGATTAATCTTTGTTCGCGTTCTTCCTGAGAGAAGTTACCGGTGCAGGTTTCGATCAGCCAATTTTGAAAAGCATCATTTTCCGGATCCGCATATTCCGATTGAGAATCAAAAAAAGCAAGTTGATTGTGAAAAGAAAATCCGGAACCGAGGATCAAGATATTCTCGGAAACCAAATCACGGAGCGCTTTTCCCAAAGAAACATGAGCAGCCGAATCCAATCCACGAATCAAAGAAAGTTGTATCGATGGAATATTTGCCTCCGGATACATTAATTCCAACGGGATAAACAATCCGTGATCAAATCCGCGATTCAAATCAATTCTTGCTTGAATATGATTTTTTTCCAGCATTCCGACAATCCGTTTTGCGAGTTCCGGATCCCCCGGCGCAGGATATTGGATCTGATATGCTTTTTCCGGAAAACCGTAATAATCATAGAACATGGACGGATGCGATGCTCCTAAAACAGTGGGGTGCTGCTCTTCCCAATGAGCGCTGATCACCAATATCGCCTCCGGCCTATTCAACCGGGACGGTAAGTTTTTCATAAAATCGATCATCGCCCGATGATTCGGTTCTCCTAAAATGGGCAAAGGGCCTCCGCCATGGGAAAAGTAGACGATTTGAGCTTTATTTTCCATTTATTTTCGTTCCTTTTCAAAAGTCCTATATTTCATTGAATTGACTCTTGATTATGAGGCAAATCGATTTTCCGAATAACTTGGAGAAAACGATCATAGGGTTGAGCTCCGACGATCGCATAGCGGTTATTTATGATATACGTGGGAACACTTTCGATACCCCATTTTACGGCTTCCGCAATATGATCTTGAACCGCTTGAGTATATTTTCCTTCTTCAACCTGTCGCTTCATCTCATCCGCATCCAACCCGACAGCTTTCGCAGCGGATTGAAGTACTTGCCATTGTCCGATATCCTCTCCTTTACCATAAAAACGAGCAAAAACTTCGCGATGAAATTCAAATCCTTTTCCCTTTTGATCGGCATATTCTGTGGCTTCATGGGCGAACCGGGTATTGGGCAGATGTTTCGGAAAAACTATCTCCAAACCGGCTGCGTCAGCCATCTGCTTTAATCTTTCACCGATTTCTGCCATGTGATCATTCAATTCTTCCGGAATATCCATCCCTTCCGGCGGAATATCGGGTCGAAGGAAATAAGGTCGCCAAGTGATCGCCATCGGATATTCTTTTCTCAGTTTTTCGACAACACCCTGCCCGACATAGCACCAGGGGCAGATATAATCGGAATAAATTACCATTTCTATCAAGTCCATCATAAACCTCCATGTTTAAAAATGTTCATCCGCAATATGATTTATCCCTTGTCTAATTTCTCTACATTTCTAATTATCATGCCATATTTTTCAATGAATAATAGTATTTAAGAGCCTGATTAATCATCTTAATTTGTTTCTTTTTTTAAGCCATTCATTAGCCCGATAGTTCTCAAAAACCTGACTCAATTACAAAGTATCTCTCATTCTTTTAAGATAAGGTTGTATAATTTTATTTGTCAAAGTTTTTTCAAACAAAAACGATCGAGTAATCGCTCATTTAAAAGTATTTTGTTTATTTAGACTCATTCTGATAGATTTATTGGATTTTAAAAATTATTCCTTTTATAAGGACTTTCTTAAAATAGAAAAGAAATATGGATATTAGTCATTAAGGAGTATACAAAAATGAAAAAATATAAATGTAGCGTATGCGGTTATATTTATGACCCTGCAAAAGGAGATCCCGAATCGGGAATTAAACCGGGGACAGCTTTCGAAGACCTTCCGGATGACTGGGTTTGCCCGGTTTGCGGATCTTCCAAAGATAAGTTCAGACCGATAGATTAGACTATAAACTTTAACCATCAAAAAATGATAAATCTAATGGTTTAGTGACAAACTCTTTTTTTGATTTGACGATAATTTGTTGATTTTTTTATCGGATCTTTGTATCTTATTACATCAGAGTAAAATTTCATGAAATTTTGAAATGAAATTGAATCTTTTGATTAAATTTTTTACGGATCGTTTAATAAGGGATTTCAGATATGCTGGCATTAAATCAAGCATGTCTGAAAAATGATTAATAAATAATTATTACTTAACGGAGGCAAAGATTATGAGTCAGGAAATACCGGGCAATATCGCATTGGGTCTAAGTTTGGGTGGTTTTGGAGGAGCTTTATTTTTTCTGGCAAATCTCTACACCATCTTGCATCTCATTCAAAGAATATTCGCTCCAAAAGCCGAATGGAAATGGCTGAATAATCTAAGGAATAAATGGCATTATGTTCATTATTTTGGGAATATTGCCGCTTTTGTCGTAATTGTTATTCATGCCGTTACATTATGGCAATACGCAACTGTCTTTAATTGGATTCTGATCATTGTAATGGCATGGATGGTATTCGCCGGCTTTACCATGCGCTTTACCAAAGCAGCTCCCCAATTCAAAAAGACAATCAGAAAATATCATGCCATGTGGTACATGCTGGCACTTGTATTGGTTTTAATCATTACCGCTCACGTCGTCTCCCTTTCCTCATTCCCTTATCCTGTCGGATAATGAAGAAAAACGCCCGGATGCAAAATGGTATCCGGGCAAATCAGATTGAATCAGAGCAATATATTTTTTATCAGTCTTCGATAGAAGTTCGTCTGTTTCCGATCCGGATAGCTATTGGTTCTAACCGAATTGATAGCTATCTATTCTATGAGAGATATCATGCACAGGCAAAAATTATCCGCCCAAAGGTTTGAGTAAAACGCCGATAAAATAAGCCACGGAAGCAGCCAAGCCTCCGACTATCAGCATTTCCAAACCGCTGACGAGCGGATTCCGGCGAGTTATAAAATATTTTGCCGCTCCTAAACCGAAAAGCGAAGCACCTGACAAAATAATTGAAATCAGAAACATGGTGGACATGGACAAATTCGTATGAAAAATCGTATCCACCAAATAAACCAGCAACGGTAACAAACCGAAAAGGACAAATGAACCGAATGTCATCAAAGCTGCGCTGGTCGGCTTCCGTTCATCTTTAATCATCCCCAATTCATTTATCATCATCGCATCTACCCAGCGATCATGATCGCGAGATTGAATTTCCACTAATTTCTCTGCATCTTCCTTCGGAAAACCCTTATTTTTATAAATTGCCAGTAACTCCGCTTTTTCTCCTTCCGGATAATGTTCGGCTTCCCAACTTTCGCGTTCCAGCTCTTTTCGATAATATTCTTTTTCGCTCTTCATCGAAAGATAAGCGCCGATCCCCATCGAAATTCCGTCACCGAGCAAATTAGCCGCACCCAGAATCAACAATACACCGGAAGTCAGGCTGGCTCCCGCAACCCCGCTGACTACCGCAAAAACCGAGATAATCCCATCCAACCCTCCATAAACCATGTTCCCGATGAATTGGGAAGATTCGGAACCGTGTTGTTCGACAGCCATCTCGATGACTTTTTCATCATGGATTTTTTTGCTGGCTTCCGGATTTTTTTCATCATATGCTTTTCTGGCTTCATCCAACCGTTTTGATACATTCATAACACCTCCGATCTAAATTCTTAAAACTTTTTGTTTGCAAAAATGAGATATTTATTCATTATACTTTTTTCGTAATTCAAAAATTTGATCCTGATCAATTTCAAGCAGAAAATCCAATCCTTTAATGGCTTTATACGAAGAATAAAAGGAAAAAACAACCTGATCGATATTTTTTCTTTAAATTAAAAAATCAACGTCTCCGTTGAATATTGACGAAAACGCTGACTTTCCGAATTGAATGTTTGATTTTATCAGGCTTGAAACGCCGGTCGAAATTTGTATCCGTAAAGGATAACTCCCCGTTCATCGCCGTCGTTACGGAGCTTCCGGGTAACCATCTCAACAGGCATTCCGACCCAAACGGATTCATCGCCCAAATCAGTCAATTGGGCTGTAACAATCGGTCCTTCTTCCAATTTAACCAATGCAATTGCATAGGGAGACATATCCTGAAAGCCGGAGGGTGCTTCATTGATCGTGGTATATGAGTATACCTTTCCTTTCCCGCTGAATTGGTAGGCTGTTTTTGCTTCCAAACCGCATTCCGGGCAGACATCCCGTGGCGGGAATATTTTTGCCTTACAATGGGGGCATTCCTCTCCGATCAGGGCATATCTCTGTTTCTTCAAACGCCAATGACGTGGTGATTCCATTTTTTCTCCTCATTTTTGAAATCTTTATTATCTGTTTTCAAAAGATTTCAGACTTCATATCGGAAGGAATTTCGATTGCTCCCTCCGCATACAACGTTCAGTAGTATAAGTAAAAAAGAAAAACAAAAACTATCATGATAGTTTTTGATAGTTCTTTTATGACCGTAAAATGTGTGTGACAGCGGTTGCGCCATATCCGCCGATCGCTTGGATCAAAGCATTCCGATGAATACCGTTCTCCAATTTTTGTTCCTGTAAAAATCGAGCCACCTCAGCAATCTGGTACATGCCGGAAGCTCCGAGCGGATTTCCGCGTCCCAAACACCCGCCCGTAACATTCAGTGGCAATGAATCGATTTGCCAACCTTTCCCTTCTTGACAGATGCCGATTGATTCAAGAGATAAAATGACATCCATAACGGTGCCATCCCAAATTTCAAATATGTCGATATCGGAAAGATACAGGTCCGCTTGTCTTAATGCAGTGGCCGCGGATTGACCGGCAGCCGACCAATGGAGAAAGTCATGGCGATCGTGGAGCGCCAACGATGCGATGGCGTTTCCGCTTCCGGAAACGATTATCAATCGATCCTGTTCTTCCGCCGGAACCAATTCTTCTCGAGTCAATACAACCGCCGCTGCGCCGTCATTTTGCGCGGCGATATCATAAAGGCCCAAAGGTCCAGAGATCATCGGTTGTTTTTGGTATGCTTTTTCATCGATATTTCGAGCAAATGCGTTGAGGTTTCCCCGCGCATTTTGATAGGAATTGAGTGCGACATTTTGAAAGATCTCGCGTTTTAGATGCCATTCATAGAGATATCGTTGGGCAATCAGCGCCGCCTCGGTCTTTACCGTCAGCCCTTGACTGCTTTCAAATTCGTAATTCAACGCAAGATTCATCGCCGCTTCCGCAGTCCGATCCTCGCATTCCGTAATCTTTTCCACTCCCAATGCAACCGCAACGTCCACATAACCGGATTCGACCGCAAAACAGGCGGCTTGAAAAGCGGCTGCACCGGAAGCGCCGGCTGCCTCAAAAGTACAGCTTTCAATCCCGGGATAACCGGCAAATTCGGGAATCAAAGCACCCAAATTAGCCTGATGGGAAAGAATGGTTCCCAATCCGTTCCCGATATAAATCGCATCCGGCTTGGGATTTCCGGCATCCTGAAGCGCCATCCGAACCGCTCGGCCGCCCAGTTGCCGGAGCGATATTTCCCAATGTTGCCCAATCGGTAAAATTCCGGTGCCTAAAATAACGGGTCGCTGTCTGTGATCAATTCTGTTCAAAATAATCTTCCTCTTTATTTCATCAAATACTGATTCCGATAACGGGCATACATAGCGTAATCGATTTCGGTTCTTCGATCGATATACTTTTGCGTGCTCGGAGCTTTGTTTCTTCTGGATAAAATCGCATCGGTTACGACAAGTGAAAACGTATCGGATCCCGCTCCCGAGCCAAAACTGGCAGCCAAAATTCGATCCCCGGGCTGCGCGATATCGAAAATCGTCGAAAGTCCCAACAGGACCGCGCCCGAATAAGTATTACCGATCATCGGGGATAAGAGTCCCGTTTCATATTGTTCTTTCTTAAAGCCGAATTGTTTGGCAAGTTTAACGGGAAATTTACTGTTCGGCTGATGAAAAACAGCGTAACGATAATCGGAAGCTTTCGTATGGGTTTCATCAAAAAAGGTTTGAATCGAATGCTCCAAATGATTAAAATAAGCCGGTTCACCGGTAAAACGTTGAGTGTGTTCCGGATATTTTTCGCTTTGGCGCCGCCAAAAATCCGGCGTGTCGGTCACGAAAGAATAAGCGGCATCAATCGTTGCCAATGCTTCATCAGCCGGCCCCAAAATGACCGCCGCACCGCCCGCTGCCGCGGTATATTCCAAGACATCACCGGGTTTTCCTTGAGCCGTATCCATTCCGATTGCCAGAGCGTACTTTCCCATGCCCGAGCCGACCAAGCCCATTCCGGCAATCATCGCTTCGGTGCCGGCTTTGCAGGCAAATTCAAAATCCGCAGCCAAAACGGAAACATCCGCACCGATGGCTTCCGCCACCACCGTACCGCTCGGTTTGACCGCATACGGATGAGACTCCGAACCGATCCATACTGCCCGTAATTCGGTTGCCGGGATACCTGCCCGTGCCAACGCATTACGGGCAGCTTCAATAGACATGGTAATGGTGTCTTCATCCATTCCTGGGACGGATTTTTCTTTAATCGGCGTCCCTTCCGAATCACCGTGCCATACCCGAGAGATTTCGGATGCCCGAATACGATAGCGAGGAATATAGGCACCGTAACCGATAATTCCAACCGGATTTTCAGGAATTAGTAATTTCATTTCGTTTCAAAATCTCCTTTGCATGATCCACAGCGATATCTCCCTCTTTACACATCGTTTCCGCAACCCGATCGATATCCGCGCCTTGAGCTCCGGCAGTTATAGCAATCTGGCGGGCATGAAGTGCCATATGACCTTTTTGAATACCTTCCGTTGAAAGAGCACGTAACGCGGCCAAATTCTGGGCTAACCCTACACAAGCAATGATTTCAGCCAATTCACGGGATGTTCGAATTTTCATCATCCGAATACTAAATTGAGCCAAGGGGTGAACGCGGGTAGCTCCGCCGACAATTCCGACAGCCAAAGGCATCTCCAATTCACCGTGTAAGTTACCGTCAGAATCTTTCGTCCAAGAGCTTAACGGTCGAATTTTACCTTTTTTGCAAGCCCAACTATGCGCTCCCGCTTCTACCGCGCGCCAATCGTTTCCGGTCGCAATAACGACGGCATCCACACCGTTCATTATTCCTTTATTTTGCGTTACCGCACGATACGGATCGACTTCCGCCAAGGCATTCGCCGCTAAAATTCGTTCAACCACTTCTTCGCCTGCCTGCCCTTCTTTGGCAAGCGTTTCCGGTCGAATCGTACAGGATGCATGTACCAACCGTTTATCCGCATAATTCGATAAAATGCACATCCGAATATCTCCCGCGGTAAGTTTCGCAATATCCGGAGCGATCTCTTCCAACGCCGAATTGATCAGGTTTGCTCCCATGGCATCCCGCACATCGATGGTGAGATAAAAAACCAACATCGGTCCCACCGCGGATTTTCGAAATATTTTGCCGGATAAATCCAAAACGCCACCCCCTCTGTTTACCAGAGAAGGGCGATTTTCATTCAGTTTCGCGATCAAAGCCTGTTTGTGACGAAGAACTTTCCTCTTTGCCGGCACCGGATCGGGAACGTTGATCACCTGAATTTGTCCGATCATCCAGGGAGGATCTGCTTTCGCCGTGAACCCGCCATTCTGTAGCACAATTTTTGCCCCGTTGGAAGCCGCTGCGATAACCGAGGATTCTTCGATCACCATCGGAACCCAAACAGAGCGGCCGTTAACCATAAAATTTTGCGCGACACCCAAAGGTAAATCGAAAATACCGATTCCGTTTTCAATCATGTGATCGGCAACTTCCGAAGAGAGCCCCCCCCTTTTTAATAGAAGCGCCGCATCTTCTTCAGTGATCACCTTTAAATCAATCAGTTCTTTGATTCGCTCGGTAGCAGTCAATTGATAAAATTTCTTTACCATTTACCCATCTTTCAATCCGAACGCCGTCTCAAAAGAGACGGCGTTCTTCCGGTTCTGTTTTTATTTTATCGAAAAAGGCTGGCAAAAACTATCAGAAACTTACAATTTTATCGATTGAAATGATATAAGAAAAAAATACCGCCCGAGTCGAAAACTCAGGCGGTAAATCTATACGGAACAATTTTAGAAATTATGCTTCCTGTGTAACCGGTTGCCGGTCTTGATAATGGGCGTTCTTGACAATTGCCGGTACACATTCAATCACAACCCAAACAGCCAGAATAATATAAATTAAGCTTAATCCCGGAACAACTTTATTGGGACCCACCGGCATGACCCAGGCGCCCTTGACGTATGTATAGGACAGGAAAGTATTAACTAAAGCCCAAGTGCTCATGACAAACATAAACGCAGCCGGAATAACGGTCGCTATCCAGGCTTTCCGATGTTTGGCAGTTCGTTGTAACCAAACGGTGATACCCACCAAAGCCAGAGCAGCCAGTAACTGATTCGAAGAGCCGAACGTCTTCCAGAACAAGCTCCAAATTGCCACTTTATTGCCATCGGGATCCGTCAAATTAATCGACATCAGAATCAGCGGAATACCGCCAATCAAAACAGTACCGATTATTCTTCCCATCAGACCTTTCATACCACTCAGTTCCTGATAAATGAAACGACCGAGGCGGGTACAGACATCCAATGTATCATAGACAAACGTCGTGAAAGCCATCAATCCGAAGGAAATACCGAAGGCTTTATTGATTCCGAGTAACTGCATAAAGGAACCCAAACCATTCGCGTAAATGAAGTTCGGAGATTTAGTTAAAATCGGATCATCTTTCGTAAGGATCATGACGGTTGATAACGCCATTAGAGCAACAACCGATTCAGCGAGCATCATTCCATAACCAATCGGTTTTGCATCGGATTCTTTTGCCAGTTGCTTGGATGTAGTTCCGGAACCCACCAAACTGTGAAAGCCGGAACAGGCACCGCATGCGACCGTAATAAAGAGCATCGGGAACATTGGAGTCCAAAAATCAGATGACCCATAGGTCTTGGTCCAGGCCGGGAATTGGGTATCGAAACCACCGAATATGATTCCGATGAAGCCGAAAACCAAAGTTGCATAAAGGAAATAGCCTCCCAAGTGACCGCGCGGCTGTAATAATGCCCAAACAGGAACAATTCCCGCAATAATACAATAAAGAATGACGATTAAGTTCCAGACATTTTTATTGCCATAATTCAACGGGATATACTGACCAACCCAAATGGATAAAGCAACCAGCGGCAAGAAAATGATAGTCGCCCACAACAGGCTCAATTTTGTGTACCGGAGCAAAAATCCCATAATCACCGGCAGGATCAAGTACAAGATTGAGGAAGTTGCCGTTGCCCCGCCTCCGACAACGGATCCGTCATCCAACGTAACTGTGTTGATAAAAGAGGAAGTCGTAATATCGGTAAAAGCGACAATAATCATCACCAGGGTAAAGAAAATGAATAAGTTGAAAAGAATCCAGACTCTTTTTGAAACATATTGTCTCATGGTATCTGCGATTCCTGCCGCTTTGTGCCGGATAGAAGCAACCAAAGCACCCATATCATGAACGCCACCGATAAAAATGCTTCCCAAGAGGATCCATAACATTGTAGGCATCCAGCCATAGGCGATACCGGCAATGATCGGTCCGGTAACCGGACCGGCGGCTGCAATCGCGGAAAAGTGCTGACCCGCCAAATATTTGGCATCGGTCGGTACATAATCCACTCCGTCTTCCATCTCAACGGCAGGGGTCACTCTTGAATTGTCAAGTTCAAACACTTTCGTGGAGATGAACTTACCATAGGTGAGATAAGCGAGAAAAAGAATCAGCGCCCCACCACCAACAACAACGAGGATATTCATATCTTGCCTCCTGGCGCTCTCAAGCGCTTTGATAATTAATTGCTAATTGGTGCGAATGCACCAATTAAATTGACAATCTATTAATCTTCCGTTTAATCGTTGCAGAGCTTTCTCTGAAACTTTATTCATTAATTCTCCGAATCGACAGAGGAAATTGACGAATTTCTAATAATATACAAGTGATGACCCTTTATGGCTCAAAATATATTTCTCACGTCATCTATTGATGGTTTACTCGTTATGTCGGTGATCATACATCAATTTTCTCATAATGTCAACCTTTTTCTCGAATAAAAAGTGATTCTGTTCTTGAAAATAAATGAAATTTATCCGTTAACATAGACGATTTTGGCTTCATCTCGAGTAAACCAAGATCTCCGTGAATCAGCCTTGATTTTATCCCCGGTATGACTGATATAAAAAAGAAAACTTCCAAAATTTCGGAAGTTTTCTTTTCAGACTTTGATTGAATACTTATTTCGCGGCAGCGTTTACAATTTCCATAAAATCAGTCGCTTTCAAACTGGCGCCACCAACCAAAGCTCCGTCAATATCGGGCTGTCCAAAAAATTCTGCGGCGTTATTTCCTTTTACCGATCCGCCATACAGCACCCGAATCGATTGTGCCGCTTTTTCTCCGTAAAGATCGGCATACGGTTTCCGAATATCTTCCGCAATCACTCGGTTTGCGTCTTTCCCGGTTGCCGCCAAACCCGTCCCGATTGCCCATACCGGTTCATAAGCAATCACGATTTTTTCGACATACACTTCGGGAATTCCTTTCAACCCTTCGCGAACCTGTCGTGAAACCACTTCTTTCGTCCTTCCGGATTGGTTTTCATCCAATGTTTCTCCGACACAGACAATCGGCGTCAATCCGGCCGCTAAGGCTGCAAGTGTCTTTTTATTGACTGTCTCATCCGTTTCATAAAAATAAGTCCGTCGTTCGCTATGTCCGATAATTACATACTTACCCAGTTCGGCAACCATATTCGGCGCTATTTCCCCGGTATAGGCTCCCTTTTCTTCCCAGAACACATCCTGAGCACCGCATCCGATACCGCTTCCCTTCAAAAGTCCGGAAACCGGATATAAAGCGGTAAACGGCGGGCATATTACACGATCGATAGCGGTTTGTTTCTGTAACTCGGGTAATAACTCCTGAACGAGGATAATTGCTTCCGCAGCGGTTTTATTCATCTTCCAGTTGCCTGCAACCATTGGTCTTCTCATTGTTATTTCACTCCTGTCAATATCCTAAATTATTCTTTATCTATCCAGAATTTTATCAGTTTCCGAACGATTCGACTGTCCTCCCAGGCGGTTGATGATAGGGGGAGAAGGCCGGGAATCAAGTGACTGATCCAATATTTCCAAAATTTGGATCCAAAGAATCAATCGCAACGGCATCACTCCGCAAAGAACATGCCTCCAGACGGAACGCACCTCGCCTAAATAAGCAACCGAAATCATCATAATGCTTCCGATTGTCAACAAAAATGAAAACAAAAACCATACAAGTGAATCGGCATCTCGTTTTCGAATTGTATAAATAAACAATATCAACAATAGGAAAAGATCGATCCAGAGGACGGCGGAAGATAACGGATGCAAAACATTTCCGACCTTATCCGCCCAATGGGGCTTTTCATCCGGTTTCCCGTAAAAAAACGGCTGAAGATTTTCGGCAAAAAATCCATCCAAGTTTAAAAAGATTTGCTGAACACTCCATAACGGCATATTCATCAGAAACGCGGTATACGCCGAAAGACCGTTCGTTTCAGCCCATTGAATAAATTCTTTTTGATTGTATAAATCGTTATACTCTGCCGAACCGGATTGAGAAAGAACAGCCTCATTGACCGGCATTCCCTTTTCTTCGAAAAATGCGACACGCTCCGGATAGGGAAAAACATTGGTTGTCAGGTTATTTAATAACGGTAACAGCCATCGTTTGCTGGTGCGAAAGGTTTGCTGTTGGAACAAAAAACAAGCCGCCAAGCACAGAGACAAAACCAACATCAACCCCTGGAATTTACGATGGCTGAATACGGTAACCCAAAACAGGATGAAAAATATCACGGACAAGAAGGCGATAAAATAGGCATTGGTATCCCGTGTAAATAGCCAAAAAATTGCCGAGATCAGCAGGAAAAAGCCCGATAAAAATCTGCGCATTAAACTTCCGGGACCGTAACAATTCTGTAAGAACCGGATTAAGAACGCACACAGCAGAATAAAAAAAGAAAAAGACATGGATTCGGATAATAGGACGCTGTCCCAGTCGGCGATTTGCGGAACAAAAGCGAATCCGAATAAAATAATGGCCGCGAAGATTTTGCTCAGTTCGTGACGGAACAATCCGACAACGGTCAGAGTGAAAAAACACCAACTGAAAATGGACAAAAGGGTCTGAAAAATAACGAGCTTCTCCGTCCCGGGCTGAACTTGTAATTCCGCTTCGGATCCGAAAAAAGGCTCCGAAACGTCGGTCAGTTCATATTTGAGATCCGGATTAAGTTTTTGAATAATAAAAGGTAGGGTAGCCGAACGATGACATTCATACGCTTCGATTTTCGTAAAATCTGCCTTTGCACAATCAAAATAAGAAGAGGTATCATTCGCAGCGACCGAATCTCTCAAAATGCCGTAAGCATCCAACCTGCCGGCAATAAACAGAAAAGTCAAAAAGAGTAAAACTCCCCAAGATTTCGTTTTTTTCATCATTCGGTTTCCCGTCTTTTATTTGCCGATTAACAAAACCGCTTGTTCCCCGACCAACCGGAGAATTCCGTCTTTCGGTTGAGAAATATCCGCGGATTTATTTGAAAAACTTTTCGTCCAAATTATCTCGGAACCCAACTCTTTGCAATCTGTTTCTTGCGGAAATTGGGTGAAATTAATCGCAATCAGAGCGATTTCTTTCCCAAATTTTCTGGTAAATGTCAGGACGGATTCATTTTTTTGATCGAAAAGTTCCAAATTTCCGACCTGAAGACAGCGGAATTGTTTCCGCAATCCGATCAGTTGCCTGTAAAACGTCAACAGCGAATTCGGGTCATGGACCATCGCATTCACATTCCGCTCTGGATAATCCGGATGAACTTTATTCCAAGGTGTCCCGCTGGTAAACCCGGCATTGGTTTGATTATTCCATTGCATGGGAGCTCGACAACCGTCCCGTCCCCGATTAAATGGCGCCCACATAACCCCGACCGGATCCATTATCTCGGATTTTTTAAGCTTGGTCTCTCGCATACCGATTTCTTCGCCGTAATAAATATAAGGCGTTCCCCGCAAAAGGATCAATAAGACGGCAGCTTCCTTAAGCCGTTCGTCATATTCTCCCAAGCCGAATCTGGAAGCCGATCGTTCCACATCATGATTGTTCAGGACATATGTCGGCCAAAAACCGGCTTCCTGTGAGTTTTGTTCGACGTTTTTAATGATTTTCCGAAAAGCCGAAGCATCCCATTTGCAATGAGTAAATGTGAAATCAAAAGCCCCGTGAAGTTTGTCTTCACCGCAATACCGCTTAATCTTTTCACCGGAACTCAAAAACGTTTCACCGACGACATAACTGTCTTTGTAAGCGTTTGTAACTTTCCGAATATCCCGAACTGCCCGATCCATTTCGGGGCGATCGCAATCATAAATATGTTTTTGCCGCATGAATGGAATCCAATGAAAAGCCGGGGGATTGTTTCGAAACTGATCATCTTTGAAATAAAGGTTGAAGACATCCAGCCGAAAACCGTCCGTTCCCAAATCAGCCCAAAAACGGAAAATATTCATCATTTCCGAGTAAACTTCCGGATTGCGCCAATTCAAATCCGCTTGTTGAACAGTGAACATATGATAGTAATATTGACCGCAGGATTCGACATATTCCCAGGCACTTCTTTGGGTAAAAGTCGATTTCCAATTATTGGGATGATCCTGCCAGAGATAATAATCATGGAAAGGATTGTCCTTCGATTTTTTCGATTCAAGAAACCATGGGTGTTCGGTAGATGTATGGTTCAAAACCAAATCCATAATAATTCGGATCCCGCGCCGGTGAGCTTCGGCAATTAAATTCTTATAATCGTCCATCGTTCCGAATTTCGGATCGATATCTTTGTAATTCGCGACATCATAGCCAAAATCTGCATCGGGAGAAGGCATCACCGGTGAAAGCCAGATTGCCGCAATTCCCAAATCGGATAAATAATCCAATTTACCGATAATCCCTTTTAAATCACCGATTCCGTCTCCGTTTGTGTCCATGAAGGAACGGGGATAAATTTGATAAATTACGCCGTCCCGCCACCACAGTGATTCCGTCTTTTTTTCCGGGATATAACTCATCGCATTCATCCTTTTTTCAATCGATTTTTTCTGACTCTTTGGAAATTATAACATTCGGGCTCGGACAAAAATCGCAAACCGTTTGTTTTATAATCATATTAAAATCATCTATAAGAGAAGCAAAGGGGGATTCATGGCTGAAAAAAGCAAATCCTTACGACATGGTAATTTACTCATCTGTTTGATCCTGGTCGCGATTACATTGTTGGTTTATCTGCCCGGGATGAATCGACTGGGCTATTATCGGGATGATTGGAACAATGTCTTTAACGCCTATACGCAAGGGTCACAAATGTTGATCCGGCATTATCAGAGCGATCGACCGGTGGACGGGTATCTTTTAAGCGCGGCTTATGATCTCTTCGGTCCCAATCCATACCCTTACCTGCTGATTAATTTAGCCTGTCGCTTTTTTTGCGGTTTCTTCTTTTACTTAACGCTCACTCTCATCTGGAAAAAGAATAAGTTTCCCGCTTTTGTCGCAGCTTCTCTGTTTCTGGTTTTTCCGGGCTTCCTCCGGCAAGTGGACGGAATTGCCTACTTGCCGCATCAAACAGCCATGCTGGCAGGAATGCTATCCGTTTATTTGACAATTCTTTCATTGGAATTGAGGAAAAGTCGGCTGAAAATTCCGGCAGTCCTGCTGTCGATCATTCTGGCAATCCTCGAAATGTTTCTGATGGAATATTATATCGGTTTGGAAGCGTTACGAATTTTGCTGATCGGCGCCTATTTTTATAATTCGGCGGATGATCGATTTCCCCGTATCGTAGGAAAGACAATTCTCAACTATCTTCCCTGGCTGGTCGGAGCTTTGATATTCTTTCTTTGGCGCAGTTTCCTTTTTGAAGCGACTCGCAGCGGCGCTGACGTTCAGGATACATTAAGACCCTTCTTCGAGCATCCCCGTTATTACGGAATGGACTGGGTCGCAAAGATCTTAAAAAATACTTTCAAATTGTTATTTGGATCATGGATCATACCGGCTTATAACTTACTCAGTCAATTGGAAGTCAAACGCTTTTGGAAAATATTTGCCTATTCACTTCTCCCCGCAGCAATTTTCATCATCGGTTTCATCCGTCTCATGCCGGAAAGAAAAGAGAAAATCTCTGCCGAATCTTCTTCATCAAAGAATAAAAAAGCAGGTTGGCGACAGCAATGGATTGTCATCGGGTTGGTGTCGACTGTTTTGGCTATCGCCCCGATGATTATCGCAAATCGCGAGATAACATTCAGCTCCAGTCTGGATCGTTTTACCTACCATGCTTCCTTTTCCGCGATTATTTTCCTGGTCGGATTAATCGCTTCCATCGAAGGAAAATGGGTAAAAACCGCACTGTTCGCGGTTCTTATCTTGGCGGCCTGTATGACCCAAATTACCAACAAAGAAAACTATATCGCACAGACCGACGTTGTGAATGACTTCTGGTGGCAGCTTTCTTGGCGCGCGCCCGATATCAGCCCGGGAACATTGGTCCTGTTGAGTATGGATGGATTTTCCGCCGAAGAGGATTATGAACTTTTTGTTCCGCTTCATTTGATTTATCATCCGGATGAGGACCATGTTGTGATCGGGTCGGATCTGTTGAATCAAGATTCAGCCAAAAAAGCCGATATGAAAAAGATAGAGGATCGAATTGTAAGAGAAATCTATTTGCGCAAAGATTACTCGCAAATTTTGGCATTGACCAAACCGACGGTGAAATCCTGCCTCCAAGTTATCGACGGAAGGAACCCGATTTATACGCCGGCGCAATGGTCACGAATTTCGGAAATCGGAAGTTATTCTCAAATAGATAAGATTTTGACCGATGCGGATCCGCATGTTCCGTCTTCGGAATTCTTCGGCAAAGAACCCGATAAAAATTGGTGCTATTTCTATGAAAAGATGTCTCTCGCACAGCAATCTGAGGATTGGGAAAAAGTTGCGGAGATCGCCGGCGAAGCGCTGTCAGCCGGAGCTCACGGGGAAGATCCGTTGGAATGGCTGCCCTTGGTACAGGCGTATGCTTACCTCGGCAGATATTCGGATGCCAAGCCCTATGGGGAGATTCTGAAAACGGATGAGTATCTGAAATTCGAAACCTGCCGTTATTTTCGAATCGCTGCCGGTATCTTGAATGATCCGTCTCCGGCCAAAAAAGCCCTGCCATGGCTCGAAAATGAGTTCTGTAAATAGAAGGGTGTCGTTGTCCGGCTGAAAAGTGAGCATCTTTCAATAGTTATTTTTGATCAATATTATTTAAAGGAAAAAACCTTGACAAAAACGAATTTAGAAAAATTGAAAAATCTTATGAACGAGCATCGGTTCGATGCCGTCGCTCTGATTCCCGGATCCGATTTCCGCTGGTTGACCGGAACGGAGAAACATCTGATGGAGCGACCTACCATGATATTGGTGACGGTTGATAAGGATCCCGCAATAGTTGCCGCCGGATTCGAAATGAATTCTTTTGACCGGATCGGATTTAATTTCAGAGCATTTCCTTTTTCGGACAATCCGAGCGAGTGGGGAAACGCATTTCGACAGGCGGGCGAATACCTGGATCTAGCCGGAAAAACAATTGCCGTCGACCCGCTTCATTTTCGCTTCTTTGAAACCAAGCTTTTGGAAAATGCCGTTACGGATTGTCAAATTGTTTCCGGAGAGTCTCTCTTTAAAAAATTTCGGTTACAAAAGACGGAAGAAGAAATATCTTTCATGAAAAAAGCGGCGATTATCGCCGAAACAGCTCTTGAGAAGACATTGAAAATCGTTCGACCGGGCATCAGCGAACGCGAAATCGCATCGGAGTTGAATGCGCAGTTGATGCGAGCGGGAAGTGATTCGACGCTCCCGTTTCCTCCCATCGTAGCCGGCGGACCCAATGCTGCCGATCCGCATGCGGCGGTCAGTGATCGGATTTTGGAGAGCGGTGATTTTCTCTTATTTGATTGGGGCGCCCGTTATCAAGGCTATTGTTCGGACATTACCAGAACCTTTGCCGTCGGCGATATCAGCGAAGTTCAACACGAGGTTTACAATACTGTCTTGGCTGCCAACCGTGCCGCAAAAAGAGCCGCTCGTCCCGGTATACCCTGCGGAGCGATTGATCGGGCTGCCCGTGATGAAATAGAAAAAGCGGGGTATGGGTCTTTCTTTACGCACCGGCTGGGACATGGCTTGGGAATGGAAGCTCATGAGGATCCGTATATCTACGCCGAAAACAGTTTACCGTTAAGCGAAGGAATGGTTTTTACCGATGAGCCGGGTATCTATCTTCCCGGCAAGTTTGGTGTCAGAATCGAAGATGATTTAGTCATAACAAACGAAGGATGCGAACAAATTACATCTTTTCCGCGGGAGTTAAGAATATTATGAACAACCCTTCTTATCAATATGAAGATCTGACGATGATACCGTTTCAATCCGGACCGTTATTGAACAATACCTATCTGATCGCCGACCGAAAATCGAAGGAATGTATAGCAATTGACCCGTCATTCTTTTTCGAACAGGTACTCGAAAAGATCGACCGGGAGCAATGGAATTTTAAAGCAATCTGGCTGACCCATGCTCATTTTGATCATATCGCCGGAATTCGATCTGCCGTAAAAAGTTATCCCCAAATTCCGATTGCCATGCATCCGGATGACGAAATTATCCGGGAAAACGGAGGAATAGCAAGCAATTCAAGTGCGGGGCAAGAAAAATACTGTCCGAAGCCTGCGATTCATCTTCGAGATGGGATGACACTTGCCGTAGGAAAATATGAATTTCAGGTCTTGCACACACCGGGACATGCTCCCGGCCATTGTTGTTTTTATCAAAAAGAAGCCGGTTGGCTGTTCACCGGCGATTTGATTTTTTATCATGATTGCGGAAGAACCGACTTACTCGGCGGGAACCCGGCTGCTCTGATGAACAGCATTCGTGAAAAAATTCTAACTCTTCCGGATGAAACCCTTATTTTCCCGGGACATGAAGAATTCTCAAGTGTCGGAGCGGAAAAACCATATTATAAATAGATGATGAACCGATTCTTTTCCCCTCCCGATTCGGGAAAAAAGATGATCCGAGCGGGCCTGCAAGCAGGCATTCTCTTAATCTTGTTTTTTATGATTCCTGCCTGTCAGACCATTCCAGCTTCCGAAAAAACCAAAACGCTCGGCAGTTCTGCCGAACCCGCACAAAGCACCGCTTCAATTATTCCCACACTGTTTTTTACCCCATTCGTTCAACCGACTGCATCTCCCACACCGCTTCCGCAACATGTTAATCTCGGATTGGAAGATGTCGCGGGAATGACCATCCGAGTCTGGCATGCCCAACAAAACGAGGTAAAATCCAAACTCGAAGAGCTGGTCGATCGCTTCAATTCCGAAGATGAATACGGATTTACGGTTTCACTCCATAACGAACTTTCCGACTCGATTCTGAACGATGTTTTAATGACGCCTCCCCCGGCAAATGAATTTCCCAATATCGTGATTGCCGGATCTCCTTGGCTTAAAAGTTGGCAGGCTGCTAAATTCCCGATGGTAATGCTCCAAACTTATATAGATCATCCGACCTACGGGTTCGAAGCACAGGAAATACCGCCTGTTATGGATTCAATGCTGAGTCAAGAATATTATCGGGGAAATCTGACTGCACTTCCGCTTTGGCATTTACCCGAATTCCTTTTTTACAACGATACTTTCGGACAGATTCTGGGGTTCTCCACCCCTCCCGCAAATCGTGATGATTTTACTGAACAAATCTGTGCGGCGTTGGCTGCCGTCAATTCCGATTCGGATCCCGGTAATGACGGAACGGGAGGGTGGATCCTGACGAGCTCGCCGGGTGCGGTTATTAGTTGGATGATGACAACAGCCCCTCAGAAAGCTGATTTCAGCAATTTCCCCGAAGAAAAAGACCGGGATCTTTTTACCGATACGGTCACTTGGCTGAGGGAATTGTTTGATCAAGGTTGCGTATGGCAAAGTCGTTTATCCGAACCGTTCGATTATTTCGCGAATCACAACGCTTTACTCTATTCCGGCACATTTGCCGATATTCCTTTTCAACGACGGGCTTTTGAAAACGCCGATTCGAATCGATCGGATGATTGGACGCTTATCCCTTACCCTTTCAATAATTCGGACAACGAAAATTCTCCCGTAATCTTTTCCACGGCTGTTTCGGCCGGTATTTTTACCGGAACCGCCGAAGAACAATTTGCATCCTGGCTGTTCCTTTCGTGGTTAATGAAACCCGAAAATCTGACCGAATTGGCTTTGTCCGCAAATGCCTGGCCGGTGCAGGATACCCCGGAAATCACCAAAATGGTTAAAGCGAAAGCCGATTCAAAGATTTATGCATCCTTAAAATGGCGGACAGCGATTCAACCTTCTCCGCTGCCCGCAGATTGGAACACAGACAGCTTGGTCCTTTCCGACGGATTCGCTTATGCCTTCAGCCCCGGAATGAATATCACCAAGATTCCCGAAATATGGGACCAGATTGAATCAACTTTAACAGAAATAAAGCAAGTCGATCAACAAAAACTTTAAGCGTCTGAATATCGTCATAAGGATAATTATGAAAAAGAATGGGATAATTTGTTTTTCTTGCCTTTTGCTCCTGTTTGAGCTTTCCGGTTGCAGTTTGTTTACCCCCAAAGCGGCGATTCTCTCGGAAAAGAATCGCAAAACCGATCAGACAGAAATTTCGATTGGAACGAATACCGTACAAATTATCCTGAAACCGACAGAGAATATTATTCAAACGCCCTTCGTAACTGCTGACTTTCAATCCGCACCGGAAAAAGCCGCACCCGAAAACCCAACTCTCTTGCCGGGTATTGAGCCGTCTCCTTCAGTCACTCAAACCAAAACGGCGGAAAATCACTCTTCTCCGCAATATTCATTCACCTCGACACCTATCGCCATTCCCGATCTGACTGTCACTTTGCAACCTACAGCGGTCCCCCTCAGACTGATAGCTACCGCCGCTCCACTCAAAGTGCAAAGAGATCATTCGAAAGCTTTTCTGATTACCCTTTCTATTCCGTCCGTAACACTTTCACCGACTTATACGAGGACTTTGGAAATGACGCGAACTTCAATTCCGACATCTTCCCCCATTCCGGCAACAGCGACAAAACTTTTTTCGACGGCAACAAAAGTGACCGAACCAACCGAAACATCCACCGCAACCCGGACCGCATCCGCGACTCTCCAAAAAACAATAGCGCTTTTTCTTTCACCGACCGCTGCGGCAACCGAAACCGCTATTCCGACCGCAATGAAGGGTTTCGTAAAACCGACCGAAACTCCGATTCCGGTGATTTTCATCACTCCGATCATTGTCTGTGAGAATAACGGAACGTGTGTGAAGAACACTGTTACGCCGACCCAAATCTCCAATTTCGAATTGATTCATTTTTCGGAGTTTGACAATTCCGTCGTTGTTTCGGGAGAAATAAAATCGGAAAGCGAAAAAACTTATACGTTTATCGCAAACAAAGATCAAGTATTACGAATCGGATTGGCTTCTTCGTCGCTGTCAAAACCCGATTTAATTTTGCAAAACAGTATCGGAACAAACATTGAACCGCAGCAATCAGCAAATGAAATGTTCTTCAACTTGAATGAAAACGGTTGGTATAACCTAAAAATCACAGCTCCCGATCACGATTTGAGCTACAACTTAGAGCTTTCATTACCTGAAAGACTCTCTTTTTCAAAAAATCAATCGGTCATTCATTTATCGGATCGAATCAACGCATCATCCACCCGCCGCTTCACAATAGAGATTCCGGCGGGAAAATATTTAAAGCTGTCTTTGAAAATCTTGAACGGAGAGCCGGTTGATTTTCATATTTACGATTTAAGTTCCGGTAAAGAAAATTCATTGAATGTCAACCGAGCGCTAGCATGGCAATCGGGAAAAGACGGGCATAAATTCCTGATTGAAATGAAATCGGTTTCTGTCTCGGTTGATTTTGAACTGACGCTTGAAAGCGTTCAGCCTGAAAATTTGTAGATTGAGTAAAATAAATGAAAGATGAAATATTCCGATTCAGAATATTTCGGGAGGATTAAATGAAGAAAACGATCCGTTCCTTTGCTCTTGCGATACTTTTATCGCTGTTTGTCGGCATTTTTACGACTTTGGCACAGACCGACGGCGGGGTCATTCAATTTGGCGCCGGAGAAAGTTCAGCCTGGATCTCAGGAAGTCTGGCACCGAATGAAAGTATTCGGTATTCTTTTTATGCGCTTTCCGGTCAGATCGTTTCGATTTCGGTTAAATCCGCAAACAATAGTGCCATCATCGGGTTCAGTAATTCCAAAGACTATTTCTCTTATTTGAGTCCGGATCGTAAATACATGTACTACACGATGCCGCTCCCGCAGACCGGTACTTATTATCTTACCGTGCAAGATACCGGCCCCGGAACAGATTTCGTTTTGCAGCTGACCATTCCGCCGCTGAATCAAGTCCCCGTTCAGCCGGTTCAATCCGGTCAGCCGGTTTATTCCCAACCGAAATCCCTGAGCGGAGGCACGATTCAATTCGCCGAAGGCCAATCCTCCGCAACGATCAGCGGGTGGTTGGATGCGGGAAGTGATATCACCTATCAGTTTTATGCATCAAAAAATCAAGTTCTGTCCCTTGCGGTCACTTCGACCAACGGGAGTGTCTTTGCCGGTATCCAAGACGGAACGGGATATATCTACCTGAGCCCCGAAAAAAGATGGCAATATTATATTTCGCCTCTGTACAGTACCGGTCCCTATTATCTGACTTTATTTAATCCAGGCGGCGGAACCAATTTCAGCTTCCAAATTACTATCCCGCCTCTCAATCAGACCGGTCCATCCGTTCCGATTCTTCCGACAACCCAACCGGTTCCGGTAATGCCATATCCGATATCTCAAAATGGTGGAGCGATTCAATTTGCCCCGGGTGAAACTTCCACATGGATTTCAGGAAACGTTTCAGCCAACAATTGCATCCGCTATTCCTTTTTCGGAGGGAATAACTACAAAATGATCGCAACGTTAAACTCCGCAACCGGATCGGTCAGTCTCGGTGTTTCGGACATCTACGGAACGGTTTATCTCAACAGTTTCAATCGATCGAATTATTGGATGATGCCGTTGAAACAAACCGCCACTTACTTTTTGGATGTCTGTAATTATGGGCAGCAACCCGCTGACTTCACATTAAATCTGGTCATTCCGGTAAATATTCCCACCAGTTATGCCGTAAAAACCGGAACACTTCGAAGCAACAGCGTCGTCAGTTACACCATTTTCGGTCATGCAGATCAGGTAATGACCGTTAATTTAAACAGCGGTGCAACTCCGCAAGCCTATTTACGTATTATGGGATTGGGTGACGGTGTTGTATATTTGGATAACAATGCCTTTCAAACCTATTGGTCCGGAACCTTGCCGGGGGACCAGGATTATCTGATCGATGTGGTAGCATTTGGAGCGGCATCAAATTATCAGCTGTCCGTCAGCCTCGAATAACGGGACAAAGCAATTCCACCGGAAAGGGTGTCCCTGTAAAGAAAAAGGATGCCCTTTCTGATTTAAATCACAGAACACATTTTAGAAAGGCAGATAAATGAAGGACGAAAAACAGGGTTGTTTGAGCGGTTTGCTGCAACTTTTTTTAGTTAAAAATATTTATGATTGGGCACAAAGAAAATTCGGTTACGGGAACGGAATCTTGGGCTGCGGCTGCGGTTGTCTATTAATGGTTGTTTTTATCATCGTCGTCTTTTCCATTCTTACCAAGACAAATTTCTTGGATTTCAGTTTCTGAAAATGGAAAGATATCAGGTCATTCCCAGAACTTTAATCTTCATATTTCATGATGAAAAAATTCTTCTGTTAAAAGGAGCACCGGATAAAAAGAATTTCCCGCATCTTTATAACGGATTGGGTGGACACGTGGAACGAGGCGAAACGATACTTGAATGTGCACGTCGTGAATTGAAAGAAGAATGCGGATTGACGCTCTTAAATCTGACACTGTGCGGGATTTTGACCGACATTACCGGCGAGCAAGTGGGAATCCAAATCCATTTATTTAAGGGGTCCGTCGATCAATTAGCCGATCATCTTCATTCCTCTTCCGAAGGAACAATCGGTTGGTTTCGCAAGGACGAAGTGGCACATTTAGAGCTGGTACCCGATGTCCCTTTTTATTTGGAAACGGTTTGGAATTGGAAGCCCGGGGATCCTTTGATTTTCGGGATCATCGATCGGAGAAATACACCGGATAACCTTATCCGATTTACGGCAGCGTAATTTTTATTATATGTTTCTGCTTGCGAATTGTTTTTATCGGTTCTTTCCCAATCGATAAACAAAATTATCATTTAGGTTGATTAGCCGCCGGCTTGATTATAATGGGTAAATATTCGTTTCATTCTCTGAAAGAAAGGCACAATATTCATGGATTTTAAAACTTTCGGAAATCAGAAAAATCCTTCTTTACTGCTGCTACATGGCTTAGCGATGACCTGGAAATCTTTCGACGAAATAGTTCCGTTATTGATGGATGATTATTTTTTGGTAATTCCGGTGCTGGACGGCCATAATCCGGATAACCGATCCAATTTTCAAACCGTCCAAGAGGAAGCGGAAAAAATTGAAAAAAAGGTTGTCGATGATTTCGATCGCCATCTCAGCGGAGTCTTGGGATTTTCATTGGGAGGAACGATTGCGATTGAATTATTGACCCGGAATAAAATCCAAATGGATCGGGTAATCTTGGACGGAGCTTGCGCAAGCACACCGGGAAGTCTCAGCAGACCATATGCGTCCATGTGGATCTCCATGTTATCTAAATTTACGGACGGTAAAAATATCTCTTCTTTTTTGAAAAAAGTGACCGGAAGCGGAGATGTTGAAGCCCTTTATAATATGTTATTTTTTAATTTGTCCGAGAAAACAATCACAAATGCCTGTAAAGCCGCCTTTGAATACGAAATCTCGCCTTATGTCGGACAAACCAAAGCTCAGGTAACTTTTTGGCACGGCCAACGAGAACCGTACCCCGCAAAAACAGCAAAGAAAATGAAAGAATATTTGCCGGCCATGCGAATCAGAATTTTCGGGAATTTGGGGCACGGAGAATTATTCAGCCGCTTTCCGCAGCGATATGTTGTGGAGATTCGGAATTTCCTCTTACCGGAAAATCAATCGACGGATGCCCTTCAAACCGAATCATGAAATTCTTCATCCTATCGGAATAGAGAAAATGCTCCGATATCGAACCGCTAAATTTTTATAAGTTCCTGAAAAATCTCCGGCCGGTCTTCCTCCGCCCAATAAGTTCTTTTTTTAAATTTATCAAATAATCCCAATCGATTACTTTGTCCCTTAACAATGCCGTCCGATTATTGTTGTAAAATTGAACGAGAGGGATTTCATTGTCACAAATTGATGAAATAAAAAATCAGATCGATATCGTTGATCTTGTCTCGGAAACGGTAAAACTACGACGAACGGGAAAGAATTATATCGGCTTTTGTCCGTTTCATCCCAATACGCGTACGCCTTCTTTCGTTGTATTTCCGGATTCGGGCAGCTGGCGCTGCTTCGGCCAATGTGCGGAAGGCGGAGATATTTTCAGCTTCTTGATGAAACGCGACAATCTTGATTTCCAGCAAGCCCTTCAGGTTTTGGCAAATCGGGCCGGAATCAAGTTGGAAACTTTCAAACAGGAAGACAAAACAAAAAAAGAACAAATCAATAATTTGCATCAGCTGATGCAAAATGCCATTGATTATTATCACAACAATTTGATCCATAATCCCATAGGGAAACCGGCATTGGATTATCTTCATAAGAGAGGTCTTACGGATGAGACCATTCATAACTTCGAAATGGGATATGCCCCCGATTCTTGGGACGCTTTGCTTCAACATCTTTTATCGATGAACGCCGGCCGGCAGGATCTGATCGACGTCGGGCTTGTCAGTGAGCAACGAGACGACAAAGGCGAGATTATTAAAGACGGTAAAATTTTTGACCGCTTTCGAAACCGGATCATGATTCCGATCCATGATTCATCCGGTAACCCGATCGGATTCGGAGCCAGAATTCTCGATCCGAACGATGTACCCAAATTTTTAAATTCTCCTCAGACCGTCCTTTTTGACAAAGGAAAGACGCTCTTTGGTTTAAATCGGGCAAAATCTTCCATTCGCGAGAAAAACCAAGCGGTCATCGTTGAAGGGTATTTGGATGTAATCATTCTGCATCAAGCCGGTTTTACCAATACCGTATCCCCGATGGGAACCGCATTAAGTACGGACCAGGCAAAATTATTGGCGCGCCAATCCAAAAACATGATCTTGGCACTGGATGCCGACGCAGCCGGTGATGTCGCCACCATCCGCGGAATCGATGTGATTCGTTCCGCCGTAAAAAACGATAAAGAAGAGACGGTCGAAAGCCAAACGCTGATCCGTCAAGAACGGAAGCTGAACGCCGATATCCGAATTACTCGAATCCCCGAAGGAATGGACCCGGATGAGGTAGTTTTACGGGATCCGTCCGAATGGCAACAAATTTTGGATAGTGCCAAGCCCGTCGTGATTTTTATGATGGAAACATTGGCAAACGGTCGAAATTTGGAAGATGCAAAGACAAAAAGTGAAATTGCCAAGCAAATCATGCCATTAATCCGCGAAGTTGTCGATCCGATTGAACGAGAAACCTATCGACAACAGTTGGCACGCTTTCTGAAGATCGATGAAAATCTGCTGAATTATATTTCTCCGCAAAAGTCAAAGAAATCAACTCAATGGGAAATTCCGGACCGCCTCGATTTTCAATCGAAGCCTTCGCTTGTTTTTGATCCGAAAGAAGGAATTTACAGTAAAGAAATGACCATCCTGCAATTTTTATATCATCTCTATAATACTCCCGGCGCTATTTCAAAAATCGATCGGAACCTCAGAAAATATAATCTCGGCCCTTTACGCAAAGAAGACTTTGAGGAATCGGATTTGCGTGTGATCGCCGGCTGTTATTTCGACGGGCTTAATCAGGATGATGAGCTCAATACACAAAAATATATTATCGAGAATATCCCGGACTCGATCAGGCCGACATTTGAAAAAATCCGCAAACCGAATTTCAAGGGGAGCATCAATCCGGTCGATTTGGACATTGATTTGACCCGTTCCGTCGCCTATCTGCGAAACGAGAAAAATATATTTAATCAGTTGGAACTCCAGACTCTGTATAAGGAGCAGCTTGAATCGGGATCAAATCCAGAAGAGTACGACCGTTTAATCGATCAACTGATCCATGAGAGGAAAAATCTGGAAAAACTGCTGAAAAGTCTTGATCAACGCTTAACCGAGGAACCCAATGGCAAATGAACCGAAAAAAAACGAAAAGAAAAAGGCTGAAAATGAGCCGCAGGATGATTGGGAAAATATCGCAGAAGATATCGATATCACAGAGGATATGGATATGGCGAATTGGGACCGGGACTTGGATCTGAATCTTGATTGGTCGGACGAAGATTTACTTTTAGACAGCGCCAATTATGAGGATCCTGTTCGTCTGTATCTTAAAGAAATCGGGATGGTTGATTTATTAAGTACCGACGACGAATTCCGACTCGCGACCTGTATCGCCGCGATCGATTTTATGGACCGTTGCGAAGCGGCAATCGGCGATGTTTCCGAAGACCGGTTCATCGAAAGTCTTTATCGGGAGATTTGTGTCCAACTCAGTAAAGCATGGGAGAAATCAACGGAAGCCATTAAGGCTTATAAAGAAGAGTATCCGCTGCCGGATTTAGTTCAAATGACAACGGAAGCGCAGCAATTACTGCGAGCTTGGAAAAGTGAAAGCCCTTCTTATATTCGCTCTTATCTGGATAACGGAAGATGGGGTTCCGATCCGGATTGGTATAAGGTCGTCGATCCGGTTTATGATATTTTTCTGGGTCTTTATCTGCTGCCTGAAAGCATGCAGGATAAACTTCTTGAATACTTGAAGGCAAACGGCAATGTACTTCCCGATCAGAAAACTCTAATCGAAATGTTGCCGGTTTCCTTTGATATGATTACCCATATTAACAAGGTTCAGACCCAATCCGAAGTGGCAAATCAGATTTTGATCCGCGCAAATTTACGTCTGGTTGTCAGTATTGCAAAACGATATCTTGGAAGAGGAATTTCGTTTTTGGATTTAATTCAAGAAGGAAACATAGGATTGTTGCGCGCCGTCCATAAATTTGATCCGCGCAGAGGGTTCAAATTCAGCACTTATTCCACTTGGTGGATTCGGCAGGCAATCAGCCGTTACATCGCAGAACAGGCTCGCATTATTCGTATCCCCGCTCATATGGTTGATGCCGTAAACAAGGTCATGAAGATCCAGCGAAAGTTGGTTCAAGAGCTCGGTCGAAATCCAAGTATGGAAGAACTTGCCATCGAAGCTCATTTTTTGGATCCGGAGGACAGCGAAAGAATAAGGACCTGTCGAGAGCAAAACAAACCGCTGAGCCCGGATCTTCAGAAAAAATTATCGATAGCGATAAACAAAGTTCAGAATCTGCTGCAATCCGCTGAAGAGCCCATATCGCTGGAACACCCGATCGGAGATGAAGAAAGCGGTCAATTCGGAGATTTTCTTGAAGATGAAGATGCGTTGGAGCCGATGGATGCGGCTGCCAAGGAAATTTTAAAAGATCAGGTGATGAAAACGCTGGATATTTTGACGGAACGAGAGCGTCAAGTCTTGGAGTACCGATTCGGTTTGATCGACGGAGAAGAGCAGACTCTGGAAGAAGTGAGCAAGAAATTTAATATAACCCGCGAACGCGTTCGCCAAATTGAGGCCAAGGCGCTAAGGAAATTACGGCATCCGGTCCGGAGCCGAGTTTTAAGGGAATATTTCTCATAATATGGGTGACTATCATTCTCGCCTCCATCAATTAGCAGGCAGCTTTCCTTTGGTGGAATTTTTTGCGTTGACTTATATTACCGATCCGCAAGGGAATTTGTTATTAATTCGAAAAAACGAAAACAGCTGTTGGGAATTACCGGGTGGGGCGATGCAGCCGGATGAAAGTGTTTTCGAATGTCTTCAACGAACCGTCCTTTCCGTTACGAACGTATTTATCGAAAAAGGAATGTTGATTCAACTTTTTTCAGACGGTGAATTAAATTATATTGATGAAGATTCCGCAAATATTACACCCGTTTATGCGGTCTTTATTCCGACCAGTGTGCACGGTTCGCTCCGCATTTCTCGTGAGAAACCTGTTGAATTTCGTTTCTTTGCCAGTTGGAATATTCCCACCGATAAAATCTTCCCGCCGATGCTCGGAGCGATTCAATATTACCGGCAACATTTTCCGGAAGGAATCCCGCTTCAACCGCTTGATCTGGACCAATTTGCGGGTTACGGATGATTCGCCTGAAACAGAAAATTAATGGATTAAGACATGCGGGAATCAATCAGCAACGCAAGATCATCCACGGTGTCAAATATATCGGATCGCAGTTCGTAATCCTCGATATGAACACCGAATGTATCTTCTATCATCAACGCCAAATCGACTAAATGAAATGAATCAATCAGACCGCTGCTGATTAATGGTGTATCCGATTTTAATTTTCGATTGGGTTGATTCAGAATCTCATTTTTGATCTTGTCAATAAGTATATCTACTATCTCAATCATTTATTCCTCTTATTTATTTTGCAACTTCTCTGTCGCCTGCATCAGCTTTTCAAGCAGTTGCAATGCTGTCAAATTACGATAGGTCCATGCATAATTAAATGCATTCGGATCGGCAAAATCATTCTTATAAAAAGTTAAATGAATACCATCGTCTACAAGTCCGTGATTCGGTAAATCTTGAATGGCAGCCCAAAAATTCCAGAGCGGCAAATCATATTCCTGTGCCAAATCAGCGATATCTTGATTGATGGAAAAATCTCCCTCGACATTATCGGCTTTGGTCATCAGAATCGGCAACCGATTTTCCGATAAAGTGATTTCAATGATTGTCCTTAAATTTTCTTTGAATGCCGGCGGATTATATCCGTCATTTGTACCCAACGAGATCAATACAATCAGAGGATTCTGAATGCGATATTCGCAGGTGAGCGGAAGCTCATCGGGCTCGCAAGAATTAAAATCCAGCCAATAATTGGACAATACCGAAGCAGCCGAAAAACCGGGTTTTGCGGCTAAACTTCGATGAGAAAATGATCCCTTGTAATAAGATAAAACAGGTTCAAATCGATCTCTATATTCGCCCAAATTATAGTATCGGGAATCTTTATCAAAATCCGCCAAATACCAGTCCGTACTGGTATCGCAATCACCGACCTTTGAAAAAGCATGCGGATTATGACCCGCAGCGATTCCGGCTTTCAAAATTCGCAGCGAATTCTCATTTAATTCCGGTACGATCGGCAAATCTTGCCAAGTTCTGCCAAAATCGGAAGGACGACGATCTTCGATGGATTGTGCAAAAGATGGAACCGAAAAAAAGAAGGGCAGCGAAAGAATCAGAAAAAAGAGATTTTTGCTACACGAGGGAGGCTTTTTCATTTTTATTTTTTATTGCAAACTTTCAGGGAGGACATCCAAAATCGTATCGACTACCTTCTGTCCTCCTTCAGAATTATAATGGATTGCGCTGTTTGTGAAATCAGATTGGGACAATAAATCCCAAAGATCCAGGCACTTCCATTTTTCTTCGGTACATCGATCAGCCAAATCTTTCCGCCAAACGTCATAAGCCTGACGGGGATAGTAAAAATTATAGCGGATATCCGAATTTTCACCATCACTGATTAAAATCGGTTCGTTTATTAAGATCACCGGAACATTACCGGCGATTCTCATCCCGACATTCAACAATTCCCATGCCATTTGATCGTTTGGATAGATTCCGTCCACTCCGTGAAAAGAATTGTCCCGATCAAAATCCACTTGAGCCATAGGGTAATCCGCCGGATAATCTTGATCGATTCCAGTCGCAGCCCACATGAAACCGTAGAGTTGTAAACGGATCAGGTCCATCAGTGCCCGTCTCTGGGAAAACAAAGTCTTCTCCCAAAAGCTTTCGGGAGAAGACTTCGGCATCCAACTCGGAATCTCACCGTAAGATGTCAACAGTTGAGCAAATTCCTCCGAATTCTTTGCGAGCAAAGGGGATTCGATCTGTTTTTCATTCGGAAATGACTCCATAGTGGTAAACCATAAAATAAGATCCGGTTTGTAAGCCATCCCGCGCTGTAAAATCAACACGTCTTTTGCCAGAGATAGGGTTGGGTAACCGAGATTATAAACTTCCAATTTTCTTTCGGCACCGTGAATCTTGATTTTTTTCCCATCCAGTTGTCCTGCAAGTGTTTCCTCGGGCTTCAGGAGTGTTCCCCAAACGGAAGAATCACCGATGGTGATGACGCGGAAAGAATTATCCTGTTCTTGTACACCGGAAATTTCATGGGATGCGAACATCGCGTTCAAATTGTAAAGACTGAAATTATAGGCCACCCGCGGGTTTTCCCCGAACGGAAGGCGTTCCCGCCCGGGAAATATGAAATTATATAGACTGATTTTTCCCAAAAACGGTTCGGGCTGAATGAAATAATAGAGGGCAAGCAATATGATCAGGAAAAAGAATACTTTTAGAGTAAAAGATAAAATCTTTTTCATGAAAGCCTCAGAATAACCTTTCGAAGAAAAGAGCCGCCGAATCGATATTCGGTAACACAAACCAGATCCAACCCAATGAAACAAAGAGGAATGTCAACAAGGTCGATCCGATCGTATAGATTCGAAAAGCGATCGAGTGCTCTTCCGAAATAACCGTCAGTTGGTTTTTTGTATGATCCGCATATAGCTGGTGGAAAAACAATCCCAAAGCATTCCAGATGCCCCATATGAAAAAATTAAGAGTGACTCCATGCCAAAGTCCGATCAATCCCATCGTTACCGATTGCGTTATCAGAATCATAAACCATTGCGGAAAAGCCGGATCTTTTTTCTTTCGTAATTTACGTACGAGCGGATTAAATGTATAAGAACGAATCCATTGAGTCAGGGTAATATGCCAACTGTTCCAAAATTTTGCGATATCCGGCTTCAGATAAGGATGATTAAAATTCTCCGGTAATTTGATTCCGATCAGATGAGCGAGGCCGATGGCGACATCGGAATAACCCGAAAAATCAAAATAAAGTTGAAGACTGTATGCAAACAGAGAAGCCCAAGCCCATCCTGTATGCTTTATCAACACGGCATTTTGAGAAGATAAAGCGACCAGTGCCAATGAATCGGCAAGAATAAACTTTTTAAATAAGCCGGTCGCAATACGCGGTATTCCCTCCCTGAAATCTTCCGGAAAAGGATGAGGAACTGAGTTGAGTTCTTTATCAAAATGATCCAATCGGTCAATGGGTCCGGCCGCCAACGCAGGAGGAAAACAGACATAAATGAGGAAATCACCGGGTGTCGCAACCCATTTTCGACCCTTCCGGGCATCAATTAACACAGATAAAAGCCGAAAAGCAATGTAAGAAAATCCAAACCAACGTAAATCGTTTGCCGTCGCCAGCTCAGCAGATTGACCCGCTAAATTTCTGAAAAATCTGCTGACTTGTAAAGCTAACCGGGGTGTTTTTAACAAAATCAGAATCAGCAGAATGAATCCGATGAATAATGAAAAAAGTTTTTTCGGTTTTGAACCGCCGAAATAATAAAAAATAAAAAACAGGATAAACCAGCCCGCGATCCATGGAAGCGAAACCGAAAGGATCGGGGGACGGGATGCGGTAAAAATTCCCTCAAAACTGAATAGACGCGATAAAGCGATAAACAATACGGTTCCGAAAATGATCAAAAGTTCCGATCGATTATCGGAAAGTCGGCTGGTATCATTTCTGCAACAAAATGCCCAACATACAAGGGTTAGGCCGGTGGTCGCGAGAGGTAACCAGAAATCAAAATTACGGATGGAAAGAGTAGGTTGAAGGCTGAATACAAAAATGATCGATAACGCCAGCAGAAAATACTTTCGAATTCTTTGCTGAGGGATGCCGCGGATTAATAAAAATAACCCCGCCAATAACAGAATATTTGACAAAAGCATTTAAAATCCCTGATAAACCCATTGTGGGGCTTCATCCGCTGTAAAAATGATTAAGCCGATAATGAGAAGAGCAAAAAGGAAAGCGATTAATGTTTCACGATTGAACAGTCTCACTGAAAAAACCTATTCGAACCCGCAAAGCCGCCATTCTCCGTTTTCTTTAACCACTTTATGGATTCTGTCTTTAAGCGGAAATTCCGTTATTTCATTCCCATAAGAAGCGGCGATCGATCCCGTGCATGTCACTTCGGCATTGTCAGCCTCTTCCTTTTGAACGGAGCAGCTGAAATCTTTTAACTCCGATTTCACTCCCATGAAAGCATCGACTTCCCGTAAACCGTCTTTTTCCCAGTCGGAACAAACGATCGATCCGATCTTGTCCCGTTCTTGATTCACGATCGCATTATAAAAAGATTCCACTACCTTGGATTCTTCGGAAACTTTTTTATTTCCGCCACATCCGGAAAGCTGAACACACAGAATAATCATTGCAAGCGAATAAATTATTTTTTTCATAACTTTCTCCCCCTGCTATTATAAATCGTTCGATCGCTTCCCCAGATCAAAAAAGTTCCAAAGAATGCCCGACCGTATATAACATTTTCAATCCCCAATAGCTGCGGACTTTCCATGCATCGACTGAAAGATAAATGTCGGAACGATCCGGATCCAAGCCGTGATTTTCCAAACTTTGGGCTGCCGCCCAAAAATTGAAAAATGGTACACCGTATTTTTTGGCGATAGCGGCTGTGATCTCATTGATCTGATTATTCCCTTCCACATTATCCGCTTTGGAAGAAAGAATCGGCAACGTTCCATATTGAATAATCGTATAAACAATTTCATCCAAATAATCTTCATACAACGATACATCTGCGGTCGATACCCAGTTCGTGCCTAAATTAACAAAAACAATCGAAGGTTTATTGATTCGCAGCTCGCAAAGCAATGCGGACTCACCACTCTCACAGTAAGAGGGGTCAGACCAGATGGTTGTCAGCAAAGAAGCGGCGCTCAGACCGTTCGCGACCGCGAAACTCAAAGCGCCAAACGATTCTTGAAAATAATTGATGGCATCTTCCAAATAAAGGTCATCATCACTTAATTCATAAGAGCCGGAAACATAATCGTACTCGCCCATGAATACATTGGGGTATGACTGGCAATCCCCGATTTTTGAAAAATAATTCGGGCGCCTTCCCATCTTCGACACTCCGTACCGATAAATATCTTTCGCAGTCTCCGTTATGGATTTCGGAATGATAGGCAGGCTCTTCCAATCCGCTCCCGATGGGTTCGGATCGACGATCACCGGCCGATAAAAAGGAAGCGGAGTTTCAGTCGGGGAATTGGATGTATCGATCGGGGCAGACAGCACTTCCATCGGCGGTACCGGGATAGCGGTGGGTTCATCGGTCGGAATAAAGACCGTTTCGGTCGGAGCCGAGTTCGTTTGATTATTTAACAACAGGATGGGTGAGGGAGAAGCTGTATCGAACGGTAAAAGAGTCGGCTGAATGGCTACAAGCCAAGGATCTCCGGTAGGCATTTGCAGGGTCTTCACAAAAGAAGCCACTTCCTGTTCCAATGCATCATCGGACTTTGCTGCATTACAAGATCCGATAAAGACAGAGAGCAATAATAAAAGAAGAATTCCTTTTTTAGATCGTAAAACTTTCCCTGCCATCCACCCTCATCAGATCCCTTCAAATTTTCGAAAAATCCTGTCTAATTAAGTGCAAGTTTTATGCTAAAAAATTACTTCCGATTTTGATCTGAAAATATCCTTTTGGGAATCTTTAAAGATGTCTGTTCTTCTAAAATTGGTAAATTCAATATCCGAGAAAAATATTTATTGATGGATTCAAACCCTGCCAACGGGCTTTCCCGAACCGGAATAATCAATTTTAATGAGGAGGGCACGACTTTTATTCTCAACGGAGTCGTTCCGATCGGTTCTCCGTCGGATTGTGCCGGTAACGGCCGATCACTTTCGACCAAAAGCTCATCTTTAAACTCGAATCGACTGATAACCTCAACCCCCCGGCTTTTTCCCTTGATCGCATCCCATAAAATTCGGAAAAAACTCTGCACATCAGACGGCCGGGTGACAAAAGCCGAAATTACCCCATCGTTGGGGTTTAATAGATTTTCTTCAATCCAAGAGTGCATTCCAAAACCTGCATTCGGAATAAAGACATCCGCTCCAACAATTCTCTCTTCTTTTCCGTCAATAGTCAGTACAAATTCAACCTGATGAGTACGTTTCAGTGACTTTCCGATATTTTTTAAATATGCCCAAAATCCCAGTTTTTGTTTTTCGTCACGGGTCGTCGAAATCATTAATCGGGCGTTGAAACCCGCACCGGCATTAAGCATTCGGTAGGAGCCGTTGACAAGCATCAGATCGACAAAACCGACTTCGCTGCCTTCATTCAGTAAACTGAGGCATTTTTCCAAATTAAAAGGGATGTAAAAATTTCGGGCAAAAATGTTTCCCGTTCCGGCCGGTATAATCAGTAAAGGAAGGTCGATCCCCGCCATCGCTGAAATCACTTCGGAAACCGTCCCGTCGCCTCCGGCGACACCGATCACATCGATTCCGTCTTTTTGGCGTTGGTGCAATACTTTTTTCAAATCTTCGTTTTTATGAGTTCGATGGATATCAATCCGCCACCCGTTATTCTTGCCCCATTCTCGAATTCTGTTTTCAAACAGATCGACCTTTTTTTCATGGCCGGCTGCGGGATTGAAGAAAATAAAAAGTTTTTTGGTCCGAGTTTTTTCCAATTTTAAGCTCTGATTAAATTATACGGCATGATTTGGAAAAACAATGCATTTGTCCCGCGGATTTTTCCGAATTAAAATTTCTTTCCTTCGGCAGAAAATCCGAGGCAAGTTCACTCGCTGATCCGGACAAAGTTCGACATGGCCGGTACTGCATTATAATTTGGGCATGAATATAACCATAGACACAATGAATGTCACGCTTGCGGATACACCGAAAACTTTGGCAAAGGTCGCTGCATGGTTGGAAAAATGTTCCGAAGTGGCAGTCGACACCGAATCAAACAGCCTTTATGTATATTATGAGCAAGTTTGCTTATTACAGGCTTCCAGTGAAGAAAATCATGCGATTTTAGATACTTTGGCATTAAAAGACTTAAGTTCGATCGCTCCGATTTTTTCTTCGAAGTCGATCTTAAAAGTTTTTCATGCATCCGAATACGACATCATGTGTTTGAAACGTGACTTCGGCTTCGAATTCAATCATATCTTTGACACAATGATCGCAGCGAGGATTCTGGGGCGAAAAGAAGTCGGTCTTGCCGCGATGCTGGAATCCGAACTCGGAATTCGTTTGGAAAAAAAGTACCAAAAAGCAAATTGGGGAATTCGTCCCATTCCCGAAGATATGCTGAAATATGCAATTCATGATACGGATTATTTAATTGAACTGAAAGACAAATTGGAGCAAGAACTATCTGAACGGAATCTGACGGAACTGGCGCAGGAAGATTTTGATCGGGTTTGTAAAACTCCGTCCGGACAATATGCCCCGGAGACGACAAATTGGTGGAATATCGCCGGAAACAATCATCAACTGACCGTGCAGCAAATCGGCATGTTGCAGGCTGTCTGCGAGTGGCGCGAACGGATCGCCAAAAACATGAATATCCCCGTTTTCAAAGTAATGCAAAATCATGTTATGCTGGAGCTTTGCTTGAATCCTCCGCAATCGGAGGAAGAATTGGCAAATATCAAAGGAATGCGGAAATCCCTGATCGAAAAAGAAGGGAAAAATTTAATGAAAATCTTCAAAACCACCGATCGTGACATTCGTTGTATTCCCCGCCCGCCAAAGACAAAAATCCCGTGCGATTCAACATTACAAAGGCGTGAGCACCTGAGAAACTGGCGAAAAGAAACCGGGATCAAATATGATGTTCCGTCCGATGTAATTCTTCCTCGTGATATCATGGAGGAAATTATTTGTAAAAATCCGCAAAACGAAGCACAACTTCAATCGATTATGGTTGATCTTCCATGGCGCTACAGACAATTTTCAACCGAAATTATTCAGCTGTTGAATAAATTAGAAGAACAAAAGGAGTTCGCATGATTTGGATTGTTCCGCTTATTTTTGTCCTCGTTGCGGGGTATATCTTTTGGTGGAACAGCAACGAAAATAAAGCAATTCCGGATACCGATGCCGTTGACCTTTTCAAAGAAGCTCAACGAATTCTTTCGAATTCCGTTTTCAAGCGAAATTCCCTTTTCTCACGACCCACCGCTCAGTTTGGTTACCCGATAAATGCCGGCCATCCGAATGGACAACCTCCGGCACAAACAAATGAAACGCCGAAAGAAATAGAGACTCCCGGTGACTCTGCCCAATCCGGATCAACCGATCATTCATCCGGAATCGAGAAATTACCCTCTTCTTCGGATTCGGAAGAACCTGTTAGCCATGAAGATAAATCGGAAGATCAAAACAAAGATAATTCATCCCATCCAGATTCCTGATTGAAGATATCCATTCCTTTATTTTCGCTTTTATCCAGTATCCGCAGGTATTCAATCACTGAAGAAAACGTCGACCAAATAAGTATCACCTTTCATCAATCTTCGGTTGACGGTAAGCCGTACTTTCTGTATAATTTGCCTCAATATATCGTAAGAGATGTCGGATTAAATTGTCGAAATACCCTGACAGAGAAGGGCTGCAGCTGAGAATCCCGAGGGAAATATACGACAACTGTCATCCGATAAGATTTGCTGAAGAACGCTATCCGATTTATAGCCAGTAGAACAGCACGGCGGAGAACCGTTATCAATCTCAGACAAGAGAGCACACCCGTTTTTTGGAACCGGTGTGAATTGAGGTGGTACCGCGGAAATTTAACACTTTCGTCCTCTTTCGGACGAAAGTGTTTTTTCTGAATAGGAGGAAAAATGGATGGAACAAATATAAACCAACATGAACTGCCGAAAACATATGATTTTGCAGCGAATGAAGAAAAGTTATATCGATGGTGGGAAGAACAAGGATATTTTAAGCCGTGGAACGATCCCAATAAACCGGATTTTAATCCCGACCATACTCCTTATGTCATATCCATCCCTCCTCCGAATGTGACGGGTGAACTGCACCTTGGGCATGCCATGTTTGTTTCTATGGAAGATTTGATGATTCGCTATCATCGAATGAAAGGGATGCCCACCCTGTGGGTCCCGGGAACCGACCATGCCGGCATCGCGACCCAAATGGTTGTGGAACGGGCTTTAAATGCGCAGGGAATTAATCGGGAAGATCTGGGACGAGAAAAATTTATCGAAAAAGTATGGGAGTGGAAAGAGAAATATCATGATCGAATCGTAGCCCAGATACGTCGTCTCGGTGCCTCCTGTGATTGGGACCGTGAACGATTTACCTTGGATGAAGGCCTTTCGAAGGCTGTACGCGAAGTCTTTGTTCGTTTTTACGAAGACGGATTGATGTATCGTGGACCGAGAATCGTGAATTGGTCTCCGAAGCTTCAAACCGCCGTTTCCGACCTGGAAGTCGAATATTCCGAAGAACCCGGAACACTCTATTATTTCAAATACATGTTGGCGGACGGAAGTGGAGATTATTTGCCGGTGGCAACGACCCGTCCGGAAACAATCCTCGGCGATACCGCTGTCGCCGTTCATCCGGAAGATGAACGGTATCAAAAATATATCGGCAAAACAGCGCTTGTTCCCATAGTCGGGCGAGAAATCCCGATTATTGCGGATGAATATGTCGATCGTGAATTCGGTACGGGCGTTGTGAAAATCACTCCCGCACATGATCCCAACGACTATAAAATCGGTGAAACTCATCACCTGGAAATGATTAATATTTTGACCAAGGATGCCAAAATTAACGAAGCAGGCGCCCCATACACCGGAATGGACCGCTTTGAATGCCGAAAAAAGATTTGGGCGGATATGAAAGAAGCCGGGTTGGTCATCAAAGAAGAACCGTATATGATGAATATTCCGCGTTCTCAACGATCCGGCGAAATCATCGAACCGATGATTTCGACTCAATGGTTTCTCAAGATGAAACCGCTCGCGGAACCGGCGCTTGAAGCCGTTCGCAACGGCAGTATCACAATCATTCCGGATCGATTTACCAAAGTTTATTACAACTGGTTGGAAAATATTCAGGATTGGTGCGTCAGCCGCCAACTGTGGTGGGGGCATCGTATCCCGGTTTGGTATTGCCAGGACTGTGGAGAAGTTTCTGCTTCGCGGACGGATTTGGAAGTTTGTCCGAAATGCGGCAGTAAGAATATCGAACAGGATCCGGATGTATTGGACACCTGGTTTTCTTCCTGGCTATGGCCATTTTCAACCCTCGGCTGGCCGGAAGAGACGCCTGACTATCAATATTTCTATCCGACTACTATGATGGAGACTGGTTATGACATTCTGTTTTTCTGGGTTGCTCGAATGATCATGAGCGGTCTCTATTTCACTGGAAAAATTCCTTTCAGTCAGGTCTATCTACACGGATTGGTTCGAGATGAACATGGAATGAAAATGAGCAAAACAAAGGGGAACGTCGTTGATCCTTTGACCGTTATGGACCAATTCGGAACGGATGCGTTACGTTTCACCTTACTGGTGGGATCGACCGCCGGGAATGATACAAACCTGAGCGTCAAGAAGGTGGAAGCGAATCGAAATTTTGCCAACAAGCTCTGGAACGCCGGCAGATTTGTGATCGGAGCGCTCGATAAAGCGCCGAGTCGAGCGGACGACGGTAGCCCGATCCAGCCAACTTTGGCAGATCGTTGGATTTGGGCGCGTTTACAAAATCTGATTACTGACGTTGAACGCTTGTTTGACAGCCATCAATACGGAGAAGCCGGTCGGCAGATTTATGATTTCTTCTGGAGCGAATATGCGGACTGGTATTTGGAAATTGCCAAAATCCAATTAAGTCGCGGGGGAAATATAGCTTTTAATACCAGCCGTTTACTGGTACGGATTTTGGATACCTGTCTGAGATTGCTGCACCCGTTTACGCCGTACGTAACCGAAGCATTATGGGGACATTTGAAAACAGCGGCAATCGATCAATCGGAAGCTTTTGCACCGGCATCCGGCTGGGAGGAAGCGTTGATTATCGCTAAATGGCCTGAAGCCGAATTAACCTCCGACTCAGATCAAGTTGCTGTCAAAGATATGCTGATGATCCAAGATGTAATACGGGCCGTTCGCAATATACGTACCGAAAAAAATGTGAAACCGGGAACATTGATTCCGGCGACGATCGTTACGGGTGAAAAGACAGCTGTTTTTGAATCTCAGCGAGATGTGATCGCAACATTAGCACATCTCGATCCCGAAAAGCTGGAAATCCTTCCGCATTTGGATACGCCGCCTGCGGATCGAATCTCAACTGCAGCTTCCGGTATCGGAATCTTTCTACAAATCGAAGAAGAAATCGATTTGGCTGCCGAACGGGATCGCCTGCAAAAAGAGTTAACTGAGACCAATGAACAGATCGATCGGCTGGAAAAATTATTAAATTCTGCCTTTTCCGAGAAAGCACCGGCTGCTGTCGTCGAGAAAGAGCGTGAAAAACTCGCAAAATATCGGGATACAGCCATAAACCTTAATAAGCAATTGAGCAATTTGCGGTAAATTATTTTTCCTTTCGGAAATAAAAAATGTCCCTTCTAAATCATGAGAAGGGACATTTTTTTATTAATTTCAAGCCATGCGATTCGTCAATTCGCTCATATGATCCGGAATTTGAATTTTTTGAGGACACTTTGGCAGGCATGTTCCGCAATTAATGCACTGTTCAGCTCGGGATTCCTTCGGTAAAAATTCATAAGCACGCTTGCTTTCCGCAAAGTTATCAAACATGTAAAGTTCATTAAGAACATTGAGATTTTCCGGAATGTTGACTCCCTGAGGGCAGGGCATACAATATTCACAACCTGTACAAGGTGCGATAATCCGTTTCCAATACATGTCCCGAACCCGAGAATAAAGAGCCAGCTCTTTTTCGGACAAAATACCCGGAGCGGCGTTTTCCGCGGCGGCGATGTTTTCTTTGACCTGCTCCAACGCTCCCATTCCGCTCAAAACCACCGAGACTGCCGGATCATTCCATACAAAATACAAACCTCGCTGTGCCGGCGTCCAATCCGGATGCTCGGATTCCTTCCAAAGGTCATTGATTTCTTTCGAAGGAATGTTTATCAACTTTCCACCCCGTAAAGGTTCCATAATCGTCATACCCAACCCCTTGGAGGATGCATAATGTAACCCTTCGGTCCCGGCTTGTCTATCAACGTCTAAATAATTATATTGAATTTGAGCAAATTCCCAATTAAAAGCATTGATAATTTCTTTAAATACAGATAAATCATCATGGAACGAGAAACCGAGATGGCGGACTTTTCCGGATTCCTTCGCTTTTTGTAAAAATTCCAACATTCCCAGCTTAACCATGCGATCCCACGTCGGTTTCGTCAAACTATGAGCCAGGTAAAAATCGATTCGATCTGTTTTCAAGGAACGCAAAGAGCCATTCATCGTTTCTTCAAATTCTTCTTTTTTATAAATATTAAAGGTCGGTAATTTGGTGGCAAAGAATATCTTTTCACGCTTTGATCCTCGGAAACAATCACCAAGCACATCTTCGCTAAAACCCTTTTTAACTGCTGGATCCATCGGACGATGATAGGTATAGGCAGTATCAAAATAATTTACGCCATGATCGTAAGCATAATTCAACATCTCATCGGTTTTGGTACTATCAATCTTTTCGGGCTTTCCATCCATTACAGGCAAGCGCATACAACCAAACCCCAGTATCGAAACGGTTTCACCTGTTTTGCCAAATTTTCTATATTGCATTTTTCAACCTCCTTCGGGATTAAACGCTTTATCCAACGTTATCAATAACGATTAATAATATTGTATTTCAATCTTCCGACTTCTGGAAAAATACATCGAATCAATCCGGATTATTTTCTTTTTATCCTCCATATTTCAAACACTTAGTATAATCATTTCCTGATGAAGACCATATTTCGAATTTTATTTATTTTTGCCCTGCTGGTCTCGATCGGTTCGTGCGGCACAATCAACTCAATAATCCATCCGCCTACAGCCACGCCGACAGCGACATTGACCGCCACGATTACTCCGACCCCATTACCATCCCTCACACCAACACCGCCACCGGCAGTGGCAATCGTGAACGGTATTTACATTTGGCAGGAAGATTTTGATATGACCGTTGCCAACCTTCGCCAGGCATATTCAGATACACAATCGGCGCAACCTTCCGAAGAAACTTTGGAACAAGAAGCGTTGGACACCTTAATCGATGAAACGTTATTCCAGGCTGCCGCGGTAAAAGAGGGGATCATCATTTCGGATGAAGAATTGGATACCCGAATTCAATCTCTCATTGAAAAGACGGGAGGATCGGATGCTTTTCGACAATGGTTATCCGAAAACCATTATAGCGAAAGCGGCTTTCGGCGGGCATTAACCCGTGAAATTTCTGCCGCCAAAATTCGAGAAAAACTCTTTTCGGAAAAATTAACGGGAATCGAACAAATTCATGCCTATCAGATCTTTACCGCTACCCATGCCGAAGCCAACACCATCAAAACAAAACTGGATTTGGGGCTGAATTTTATCGATCTTGCCAAAACCAACGATCCCATTACTGGTGGGGATTTGGATTGGGTTGCGCGAGGCATTTTGGTTTATCCGCAGTTGGAAGAGGCGCTTTTTGCCCTGCAACCAGGGAGCTACAGCGATATCATCGAGACGGATATTGGATTTCACATTTTGTATGCCGCGGAAAGATCAACCGATCATGCACTGACACCTCAGTCCCGCCAAATTCTCGAACACAAGATCCTATCGGATTGGGTCAAGGAACAAAAATCTTCCGCGGAAATCATCATGCTGAATAAATAAAGATTCTTAAAATGCCGACAACACGATACGATCCGGATCTCCTTGACCGGATAGACAGAAAAAGGAAGAAAAAACGGAGAGAATCTTGTCTGTCTCGCCTGCTTCTGATGATATTTATCCTTTCGATCATTACCGCCGTTTTCTTTGTTTGGGTTCTCACACAAAAAAATAAAAAAAAGCCCATCGCAACACCGAGCATTGAAACCAGTTGGTATGAACAGACTTTTGATGTTCTTTTTTCTTCGATTACACCGACTCAAACCGACACGTTTACTCCGACCCTTCCGACTCCGACCATCACACAGACAAACACGATGACTCCGACCGTTTCTCTTACTCCGACTCAAACTCCGACGCCGAGATTAAGAACTCGAACGCCATCCGGCGGAAATCAGCTCCCTACCAGCACGCCTCTTCTGCTATTAAATGCCGCGGAAACGGAAATTGCCAATCTAAAAATCGCCGAGACTTCGATCAGCGCTTCGTCTACACCCGCTGCGACCCCTGATATGTGGTTTGAAATTCAAGGTCAACCCGGTGCAACGAACGCGGAAATCATCTATCCCAATGCCGAATGCTCTTGGATGGGGGTTGCTGGATTGGTGAATGATGCCAGAGGGGACCCCATCATCGGATTATATGTCCAAGTCGGGAACTTCCCGGACGGCGAAATCCGAGAAACTCTAACCGGTCTTTTCCCTATCTATGGGGAATCCGGTTATGAAATTACCATAGCCCGACCGGTTATAGAAATTCCGCAGCCTCTTTGGATTCAATTATTGAATGAATCCCATGTGCCGGTTTCGGAAAAAGTTTATTTTAAACCGAGCAACAGTTGCGAGCGCAGTTTGATACTGATCAACTTCAAACGGGTACGTTAGACCGAAGAAAAGCGAAAAATCACATTGGATCATCTATCTTCTCTTTAACAAGTCGGAATCGATGATCAACCTTACTTAAGAGATTCTTTATTAAGATTTATTCACAATCCGTCGCAGAAGCAACAACCGCCTTTTTTTGTTTTTTTAATTTTCATTGTAAAATACTTAAGGTATGAAAAATAAAGCAAAATATTTGTTTCAATCGTCTTTTCTTTTTTTCTGCCTTATTTTATTGATTTCCGGCTGCAATCTGAAAGAAAAACGAGATCAAAAGTTGGCAACCGAAATCGCTGTTATTTCCACCGAAATTCAGAGCACAATGCAAGCAGCGCAGACCCAAACCATCGCAAGTATTCCGACTGATACTCCGCTTCCGACATTCACCCCGACCCCGCTTGATACGGAGACACCGACCCCGACCGTCGAGATTTTGCCAACCGCAACAGCAACACCGGACGTGCGACCTTCCGCGGATGAATGGGCAAATTGGCCAATACTTCCGACATTATCCGAAAATGCGAAAAAGATTTTTTGGCATGGCGTGAATGATCTGAAGACCAATCCCAAAGTATTTTCGAAAATCGGAGATTGCCAGTCGCGTCCAAACGTTTTTCTGGGAATATATGATATGGGATATGAAGGGATTTTAGCGGAAGAAGATCTTTATCTTCAAGCAGCTATCGATTATTATAAGGGATCTTTCCTAATGGAAAGCTATGCTGTCCATGATGGGATGAATGTCGGATCGGTTTTAACCACCACCTGGGCTGACCCCAAAGCTTGTCATAAAGATGAAAATGCACTGGAATGCGAAATTCGAATCCATAATCCTTCGATGATGTTTGTTAATCTCGGCACGAATTGGGTTAGCGGAGTCAGCACGGATGCTTACTATGATTATCTGGCTGAAATCGTACAGGTGTTGATCGACCATGGAATTCTGCCCATTTTATCTAGCAAGGCGGATAACGTGGAAGGAGACAACAGTATCAACCGGATTACCGCTCAAGTGGCTAGAGATTTTGATGTGCCTTTTTTCAACTTCTGGCTTGCGGCGCAAAGCTTGGAAAACCATGGGCTTTCCAAAGAGAAACCCATTTATTTATCTGTCAGTGCCTGGGACTATCGGAATTACTACGCATTGAAATTACTTTATAACTTCGGAAATGAATTGGGACTCTTTTAATTCATCGTGTCAATTTATTAAGTAAAAAACCTCTGAAAGATCAGAGGTTTTATTATGAAAATTTTTGCCTTCTTTTCTTTTTCCAGAAGGCAGGAATGACTTGAGCTTTTTTCCCCCTACTAGCTACAAAGTGCTGTTTTCCAATAATTCACAGCCTTTATTATAGTTTTTTGAACAGGCTTGTCAAGAGGTTATAATATTAAAGTTATATTAATCTTTTGAATATAGAAGGATGCATTTTAAACAAATCGTTATTCGAAATGATACTTATTTTCACCGGCTTATTGACACAAGATAATCGGCATGATAAAATGTACGAGTTACAGTCAAGGGCGTATAGCTCAATGGTAGAGCAGTGGCCTTTTAAGCCATTTGTTCTGGGTTCGAGCCCCAGTACGCTCACTCGGCCGGAAATTGCTCTCCTCACTCGAGGAGGGTATTTTTGTTAAATTTTAAATTTTTATATTCTTTTAGATCGAGGTCATTATGACAAACACAATGCTAACTCGCGAAGGCTATGATAAACTGGTCGCGGAATTGAATTATCTGCGAAACGTAAAAAGAGCTGAAGTCTCAGAAAGACTTCGTAACGCTATCGATGGTGGCGGAGATGATCTTTTGGAAAATGCGGAGTACGAAGCCGCAAAGAATGAACAATCATTCATAGAGGGCAGAATCAGTGATTTGGAATATTTGATCGCGGTGGCCAAGATAGTCGACAGCCCGGAAAAAATCGGCATCGCAGATATCGGTTCGAAGATCAAAATTCAAGAAGAGGGTAGCGACGAAATCGAAACTTATACGATTGTCGGAGCACCGGAAGCGGACCCCAAAGAAAATAAAATCTCAAACGAATCCCCGATCGGGAAAGCGGTGTTGGGACACCATAAAGGGGATATCGTCCAGGTCTCCGCTCCTGTCGGTTCTTACAATGTAAAGATTATCGATATCGAATAAACTTCGGCAAATCTCATTTTGAAATAAAGGGAATCATGGATTTTAATGAATTAGAAAAAGTCAGAGTACAAAAAATTCAAAAACTGAAAGAATTAGGCATCCCAGCCTATCCAACTCGTTCATATATCAGTTCAACAATTAAAGAAGCATGTGAAGCGTTTGAAAAAGCGGAAGCGACAGGATCCGATCAGCCGATTGAAGTAACGATCGCCGGTCGAATGCGTTCCTTGCGGATTATGGGGAAATTGGCGTTTACTCATATCGAAGACGGAACGGGAAGGATTCAGCTCTTTTTGAGAGTTAATGAACTGGGTGATCAGCTTCAGTTTTTTAAAGATTATTTCGATATCGGTGATTTCGTCGAAGCCCACGGGACCGTTATCAGGACGCGATCGGGTGAAATATCACTTCAGACAACTTCCATTCGGATGCTCGCTAAAGCCATTTCGCCGCTTCCCGCAGCAAAAGAAGAGGTAGTCGACGGGGTGACCGTCAAGCATACCGGGTTGAGTGATCCGGAAATTCGATATCGCCAACGATATGCCGATTTGGTGGTGAACCCAGAAGTCCGAAATATCTTCCGAACGCGTTCAAAGATTGTTTCGGCGTTGCGAGAATTCTTAGATAGTCACGATTTTTTGGAAGTTGAAACCCCTGTATTGCAACCGATCTATGGAGGAGCTGCCGCCAGACCTTTCATCACTCACCATAATCAGCTTCATCAGGATCTTTATTTGCGTATATCGTTTGAGTTATATCTGAAAAGGTTGTTGGTCGGCGGACTGGATCGCGTCTACGAGATCGGCCGTGATTTTCGCAACGAGGGCGTCTCTTATAAACACAATCCGGAATTTACACAGCTCGAATTCTATTGCGCCTATTTTGATTATCTGAAAGTTATGGATTTCACGGAACAGATGATCCGTTATGCCGCAGAAAAAGCACTGGGAACGACCAAATTGAAATACGGCGATGTTGAATTTGATTTGGCAAAACCCTGGAATCGGGTAAATATGCGTGAAGGGATTTTGGAAAAGACCGGAATCGATTTCGAAAAATATCCGACAACCGAATCTTTGGCTGCTGCAATGAATGAAAAGGGTATTCAGACCAAGCCGGGGTTGCAACGCGGAAAATTGATCAATCAACTGGTAAGCGATTTTTTGGAGCCTACTTTCCTGCAACCTACTTTTCTATATGATTATCCGTGGGAAGTATCCCCTTTGGCAAAAAGAAAACCGGAAAATCCGCTCATCACCGAGAGATTTGAAGGATTTATTGCCGGAATGGAACTTTGTAACGCTTTTACGGAACTGAATGATCCGATCGATCAGGAAGCTCGTTTTCTGGAAATGGGAAGAACTTATGCGGAAGATGACGAGGAACGAAATCCGATTGATGAGGATTATTTACGTGCGATGCGATACGGCATGCCTCCCTGCGGCGGTTTCGGAATGGGAATTGATCGTTTGACGATGCTGCTGACCAACCAAAGCACAATTCGCGAAGTTATTTTATTCCCCCATTTACGTGAAAGGGATAAGGATCAGGAAGACAACTGATGGATTTTGCCGTTCTCTGGGATTTAGACGGAACAATTTCAGATTCGTTCCAATGTTTTTATATGGCATTGGAACGAATTTTGAGTGAACAGAAGCCAACGATCAAAATAACCCCCGAAGAATATAAATCACAGTATTTCGGCGCGACTTTTCCCAGTATTTTGGAAAGAATGTATCAAGGACAGCTTTCCAATGCACAAATCTGGGAATTAAACGAACGCTATTTCAGATATTCTGTTGAATTCGCCAAACAGGGATCCGTCTTTCCCATTCCAGGTATCGGCTCATTCTTGGAGGAGTTGCACGCCAATAACATCCGAATGGCTATCGCTTCATCCAGCACGGTCGAGATGATTTTTACCGAATTGGATGTTCTGGGATTTATTTCCTATTTCGACAATATTATCTCGGGAAATTTACTGCCATCCAAGCCAGCTCCGGACGTTTTCCAAGTTGCAGCAGCATCCATCCGCGCACAACCTTCTCATTGTGTTGTGATTGAAGATTCAGTCGCCGGTATTACAGCCGCTAAAAATGCGGGGATGCGCTCCGTCGCCGTCACAACCACCAACCCGCCTGACAAGTTTAGAGAAGCTGATTATGTAGTGGAAGATTTTCGGAAATTCGATCTCGACACGTTAAAATCCCTTTTTAGCGACTAATTTTTCAAATTTATGACAGTAATACCAAATTTATGACATTCGTAACATTCACAAGCCATCCCTAAAACGAATTCTCTTTTTTTTAATGGGAATCAAAAATAATCCGACTCGAATTATGCTTTTTTTTGGCTCATTTCCTCGTAAAAATAACCAAATCGAATTCTCCGGCATAATTTAATAAAAAGCTCTCAACAATTTATTTCTTTGAAATTTTCCCAAAAAGGAAATTTTTACGCAAAAAACACGTCACCAATACGCCATTTTGGCTTGACAAATATCCCCAATTTCCTAAACTATTGATATACTTTTGAATTAGTCAAGCGGAATAGGTTGAAGCGTATTTTATTCCGTTCTAATTCTAAAAAAAATTATTATGGAGGTAATAATGGACATCGAAGGATATTGTGTAAAATGCAAGGCCAAGCGTACCATTCAGAAGCCTACCGCCGGTTTCAATAAACGAGGCAGCGCAGTTGTTTTCGGTACTTGCCCAGTTTGCGGTACAAAGATTTATCGAATCGGTCGTACTGATTTACATAAAGGAATGGAAGCCCCCAAAAAATAGGGCTTTCTGAAAGAGAAAATGAAACTGCCATGCGTTTCGTATGGCAGTCATTATTTAAAAGGGAACTTTCAACCGAAACATGGATACTTTGGAACTAGAATCCTTTCTCTCCGATTTGCCGATGGGAGGAATCAAATATTTTGAAATCGTCGATTCTACCAATCGCTATGCATTGGAATGGGCAGAAAAAGGTGCGGAAGATTTCAGTTTGGTAGTCGCAAATGAACAAACTGCCGGTCGCGGTCGGATGGCAAGAAAATGGCTGACAACCCCGGGCAGCAGCCTTGCGATGAGCCTGATTTTGCGACCGAGCATTGAAGAACAAAAACACATCCCTTTGTTTTCACCGTTGGCGGGATTGGCAGTTGCAGAATCACTGAAAAATAACTATGGTCTGAATCCATTCATCAAATGGCCGAATGACATCCTGCTGGATCAGAAAAAGGTTTGCGGTATTCTGTGCGAGACTGTATGGGATAAAGATGAATTGAGAGGCATGGTTATCGGGATCGGATTAAATCTGAAAAATGAATCTGTTCCCACGGATGACAGCCTTCGTTACCCTGCCAGTTCTTTGGAGTCGGCAGGCTGCGATTGCTTGGAAGTTTTACCGCATATCCATAACATTTTGCTTGAATTCCACCGTTTACGTCCAATTCTTGGAACCTCCAAATTCATCACAAAATGGGAAAGCTATCTGGCATTCAAAGGAAAAGAGGTCGTCCTAACAGCCCCCGAAAAAGACCCCGAAATCTTCACAGTAATCGGATTGGATATAGAGGGCAACTTGCACGTAATCAATTCCGACGGAGATGAAAAGTTCTTCCAAGCCGGTGAAATTTCTCTTAGACCTTTAATAAAATAAGCACATCCATGATTCATCAAAAAAAGGAAAAGAACCAATCTTTTCCTTTTTTATTTTGATTTCAATCAGAAACGCTATTGCTTCAATAATTCTTCGAGGATCGATTTCGTCAAGGCAGGATCCGCTTTCCCGCGCATCTCACGCATAACCTGACCAACAAACCAACCGATCAATGTTTCCTTCCCGCCTTTATACAAACCCACTTCCTTTGGATTATCCAATATGATGCGCTCGCAAACTTTGCGGATTTCGCTGTCATCACTGACAAGACCGAGCCCCGATTCTTCAACAATCTCTGCGGGTGATTTGCCGGTTTCCTCGACTTTATCCACCAACGATTTACCGGTCGATGTATTGATTTTTTTGGAATCAACCAGCGAAATGATATCCGCCAAATCCTGCGGAGTGATTCTCAACTCGGAAACCGAGATACCTTTTTCATTGACAACCCGCAGAACTTCATTCATCATCCAATTCGAAACACGCTTATTGTCTTTCCCGTAAATCTTGCAAGCCGCTTCGAAGAATTCGGATGTATCCCGTTCTCCGGTCAGAATAGAGGCATCATACTCGGGTAAACCCAATTCATTAATAAACCGTTCACGCCGTTGGATCGGAAGCTCCGGCATTTTTGCTTTCACTTCTTCCAGGAATTCTTCGGTAATGACAACAGGCATCAGATTCGGCTCCCGAAAATAACGATAATCCGCCGCTGTTTCTTTGGAACGCATCTTCCGCAGCTCCTGTGCATCGTTATCCCATTCGATTGTCCATTGTTCAACCTTGTTTCCCGCATTCAATTCACGGGTTTGACGTTCAACCTCGGAATTAATCGCTGCTCGTACAGCTTCGATCGAATTGATATTTTTTATTTCGCATTTTCTCCCGAGTTCTTTGGCGCCTTTCGGTCGAATCGAGACATTGGCATCACAGCGTAAATGGGCTTTTTCCATATTCGCTTCGGAAACACCGATCCAACGCAATAACTGTCTCAGACGCATCAGATAGGTCGCTGCCTCGTCGGCGGAATGCAAGTCCGGTTTCGTGACCATCTCAACCAACGGTACGCCGCACCGGTTCATATCGATCAGACGGATATCGCCTTCATTCTTCGTTTTTCCGGCATCTTCTTCCATATGTAAATTATCGATATGAACGCGAATTTTCCTCCCGTCATCCATGAAAAAGTCTAAATATCCACCTTTACCGATTGGCATATCATTTTGGGTAACTTGATATCCGGCTGGGAGATCTGCATAAAGGTAATTTTTTCGATCAAAGAAAGATTTCCTGTTGATATCCGCATTCATTGCCAGACACAGCATCAGAGCTTTTTCGACCATTGCCTTATTGGTCCGGGGAAGTGTGCCGGGTTGACCGGTACAAACAGGGCAAATATTCGTATTGGGTTCCTCTCCCCATGAATCAGCTTTGCAGCTGCAAAAAGCTTTGGTTACGGTATTTAATTGGATATGGGTTTCAAGCCCAATAGTTACTTCATATTCGGTCATGATTCTCTTCCCCCTTATCGTAAAACCACCGGTTTGACTTTCCGCCAATCTTCGTCCGACGTCGCCTGTTCGAAAGCGTAAGCCGCACGGAGTATTTTGGATTCGCAGTAATCATATCCGGCAGCTTGGAGTCCGATCGGTAGACCTTCGGAACTGAGTCCGCAGGGAAAACTGATTCCGGGAGTACCGGCAAAATTCATCGGCGAAGTAAACTGATCGGCAAATTGCATCAGAAGCGGATTTGTGGCAGTGACCCCTCCGAATTGAAATGCCGGCGTCGGCGTAGAAGGTGTCAGCAGCACATCTAAGCGATATTTACCGTTCGGATCGAAGGCTTCGTCAAAATCGGAACGTAACATGGCTCGTGCTCGCTGAGCTCGCAAATAGTATTTTTCATAAAATTTTTCCTGGCTGGCAAAAAGTCCCGTCAGGAGACGGAGTTTCACCTGATATCCGAAGCCTTCTCCACGAGATTTGTAATACAAGTCATACATATCCTCAACCGGTCTTTTCGTTGTATGCCCATATTTGAGCCCATCAAACCGTTGTAAATTTGAATACGCTTCAATTCGGGTAATGACAAAATACGCCGGAACTGAATATTTTGTATTGGACATCGGGACGTCTTCAATGATTTCAGCACCTAAATCTTTATAGATTCGAAGTGCTTTCTTAACACAGGATTCGATTTCGGGATCAATCGCCGTGGAAGAATAATTTCCATCCTCATCCAAATAAGTGATTTTCATATAATCGGGAGAAATACCGATTCGCATCCCTTTGACGCCTTTTTTCAGTTCTTCCAGGTAATCATCAACCGGAACTCTTGCTGAGGCACTGTCATTCGGATCGAAGCCGGCTATTACACGTAATACCGCAGCAGCATCGGCAACTGTACGGCTGATCGGTCCCATCGAATCCATCGAGGAAGCAAACGGGATCACTCCGTAACGTGAAACACGACCGTAAGTGGGTTTCAATCCTACGGTTCCGGTAAAGGAAGCCGGTTCGCGAATCGATCCACCGGTATCGGTGCCCACAGAAATTGCGCCTTCGTTTGCGGCAACCGCTGCCGCTGACCCCCCAGAAGACCCTCCCGGAACATGGTCCAAAGCCCATGGATTTCGGACAGTCGGTTTAAATGCAGTTGTTTCATTTGATCCGCCAAAGGTAAATTCATCCAAATTCACCTTTCCGAATAAAACCGCATCCGCCCGATCTAACCGCTGAATGACTGTAGATGTATACGGAGGATGATACCCATCCAGAATCCTGGATGCGGCCGTCGTTTGAATCCCTTTTGTACAATAAACATCCTTCGCGGAATAGGGAACACCGGCTAACGGTCCCAATTCCTCTCCGGCTGCCACTTTTCGATCCACCGATCGGGCTTTTTCGCGGGCTGATTCTTCCGTAACCAAAATAAATGCGTGTACTTTCTCTTTATCTTCCGGCTGTTCAATATATTCTTCCAACGAGCCCGGACGACCGTCCACTTTTTTAACTTGCGCCAATGTTTCGTTCAGAAGTTCTTCCGCTGATATCTTTTTTTCACGGATAAGCTTTGCTTGGTCCAAAGCCGATAAATTTGTTAATTCGGTCATAATTTACCCCAATTTCTGATGTGGAACATCCGGCGAAACAATATATCCGTCTTGTGTTCTCGGCGCTTGGCTGATAATATCTTCCGGATGCTCAAAAGGAATCCAAACATCCTCTCGTAACGGTGCTTGTATTTCTTCTGGAAACGGATTCCCATGAATTACAGGAGGTAAATTGCCTTCCAACGGAATGGCAGTCAGTTCGTGAATTACCGCAAGCTGGTCATTCATTTTGGCTAAAATTGACTCAAACTCTTCGGTGCTTAATTCAACTTCCGCAACATGCACAAAATCATCAAGCATTTCTTTTGTTATCGCATCATTGTCCATAAAATCACCTTTTTTATATGGAATTTTGTCGAAGGAATCTTCGAATAATTGCAAATAGGACCTTTTCAAACAATCAATTTCTAATTCTACCAAATAAAGATGTGATGAACGAATAAAAGATTCAGGTTCAGTGTCATAAATCTACAAGCAGAATCCGGAAAAAACAGCTCCGGTCTCTAACCTTTTTTTCTTGTTGGTCCGAAAGATGAGTTAAGAACGCAGACCTCGGGTATCAGCCAATAAAACGGAAACGCTGAAATGTTATAATCTTCCAAATGGAAACCCCTCAAAATAACTTGAAGAATATGCGGAGAGTTTTTAAATATTGCTTTATCTTCATGATTTTTGTTTCCTATTTGACATTTTTAAATCGAATCGGCAAATTAAATCTTCTTTTCACCCAAAAAGATTTCAAAAATATTCAATATGATTCAGGATATGCTTGGACTGCAAATATCAATGATCCAAAAATCGCGATTGGCTATAACCTGCCTATAACGATATATGAGAATGATCTCAAAATTTCACGGGATCCAAATGCAACTACCGAATTAGTCCGAGAACAAGGGAAAGGAAAATTTGTAATTTGGGATAACGGAACAATCTGCTTTTCAACTTCCGATAATTCAGATCCTACTCAAAATGGCAGAACTTACCGGGTGGATTATCCTCGAATTGTTGAAAAGCGGACAGTTAGAATTATTGTTGCTATTACTGCCTTACTCGGTTTGCTTTGGGTCGGTTTATCGCTACTGGAAAACAAAGATAAATTCAACTTTCGTTCTGCGATTCTCGGAAAAGATTGGAAACTTCTTCTCTTTTTTCTGTTGGCGCTTGTCCCTTTTTCGTTTTTTGCAATCAAATTCCTGCTTTCTCAACCATTATGGGGAGATGAGCTCTTCACATTAAAAAACTATGTATTTGCAAAAGATTGGTACTACCCTGCAACTTTTTATGATTATCCAAATAATCATGTATTCTTCAACCTGATCATTTCTCTATATTCGAAATTAATAAAAATACGGACTTTTTGTGAAGCGGTACAAAGTCCTTGGAAGATCAGAATCCTTCTCATTTTGTTTTCGATCATAACAATTCTCTTTACGACATTATCCGCCAGAAAAATCAATAAATCAGCAGGGGTGATTGCGCCGATTCTAATGAGTACATCAATCCCTTTCTTTCTTTGGACCACTCAAATCCGCGGTTATGGATTAAGCATGACGCTTATGAGTATTTTGATTTATCTGTTCATCCACGTTCAAACTTCTCCGAATCGGATTTCTTTTTTCATCATTGCTCTTGTTTCTGCTCTTTTGGTTTTCATCATGCCCACAAACGCTGTTTATCTTATCGCAATCGGTTTTTATTTTCTTTTAAGACTGATGGTTGATTTCGGGAAATATCAAAAATCTGGGGGAAATGGAACCCTTCATTGGATAAAAAGGAATTCTGATGCAAAAGTTCTTTGTTCCTTTCTTTGGGGTGCTGTTTTTTCAATCATGCTTTATTATCCGATTTTGGACCAAATGAAGCGTGTATATATGCCCGAATCAGGGGGAAAGGTCCTTATAAATTTTGATCTGTTTACCCAGATATTTCGGCTCGGAACGGTTGAAATAATCCGATCATCGTTGGTCGGCCAACCGCTGCTTTTCGTCTGTAGTCTAATCGGTCTCCTTTTATTTCTGCGAAATTCCCAAAAGAAGGAACTGATATCGAAAATGGTTTTCGGTATCGGTTTCTGTCTCTTAATCATTCCCATTTTGTTTTTCTTTTTTTTAGGCTCTGTCCCCTATGCTCGAAATGCTTTGACAATTCTCCCTGTAATCATACTGATTTTTGCGTCTCTGATTGCTCCGATACCTGATTCCATATCCGATCCCCGTCTACGAAATATCAGCTTTTGGGTGATATTAATCAGCTTTAGCGCTATTTTTTCCGGCCGGTTGATTCAGCTAATCAAAGAACCACTCAGCTACAAAAATATCACACTCAATAATCTTGCGGAACCTTTTTTTCTCGGGGATCATCTGAATTTTAATGAGGTCCTGACAACGCTGAAAACCCAAAATACTGCCGATCTGCCTATTTTATTGCGATCTCCCGCTCCCTATTTTGTTGAAAGTATTTGCGGTTGCTACGAGCAGGTTTGTTATGGTGACGGATCCGATGAGTGTCAAACTTTAATCAAGGACCACGTCCCTTATTTTCTGATTCAGACGGATTGGAAAGAATTTCCCGCAAATTTGGAAAAATACCCGGATTTTTCTCAATGTATCCCGATGAATCAAGATAATCAAACATCTTTTAAGGTTTTTCACTGCAATCCATAAAGGAAAACTATTCATGATAAAAAACAAAATTTTCTTTTTCGTTGCTGCCCTCTTTTGCTTTGCTTTTTTTGCCTTACCGATCAATGTTTTTTCCGCAGAATCGATAGAAGTTGTTTTTAATGATCCATTCAGTAAGAACAAAGATACAGCCATTCAAGATTTGATTCTTACTACATTTGAAGACGCCGAGGAGCGTATCTATATCGCCATCTATAATTTTACGGATACCACTTGCCGGGACGCTTTGATTGACGCGGTAAAACGAGGTGTAGAAGTCCGGCTGGTTATTTATTCAGAAAATGCTGACAACCGGGTTATTGAGGATTTGAAGAAAAATGGGATAAAAATTGTCAAAGCTCAGTCCGAAGGTTTGATGCATGCCAAATTCATCATCGTTGATTATGAAATCACAATCAGCGGATCGGCAAATCTGACACCCGGGAGCTTTTTTTATGATAACAATTTTATGATTTTGATCACCGACAGCAAAGTGAACAAAATTTTTCTGGACGAATTCAATGAAATGTTCATTGAAAAGAAATTCGGTTCAACCGGTAACCCAACAGTCCCTCCCACCAGTGTCACGTTGAAAGATGGGACAAAAATTGCGGTGAAATTCTCACCGGAAGACAGCGTGGAAAAAATTCTCTTATCGCTGATTCAGGCGTCCCAAAAGAGCATTGACGTGCTCGCTTACGTATTCACTTCGGATAATATCGGCAATGCTTTGATTGATCGATATTACGACGGAGTGGATGTGGAAGTTATATTTGAAAAAGAATCGTCAGATCAATATGGCAGCGAAGCGGCTTATTTAATTCGCAATGGCATTCCAACTTACATGGATGGGCTAACAGAAGGTTTGATGCACGAAAAAGCGATGATCTTTGATGAATCCGTGGTCGCAGCAGGTTCTTATAACTTTACCCGAGCAGCCGAAACAGAAAATGACGAACAAATTTTGATTATCGATAATCGCAAAATAGCCGATCAGTTTATGGAAGAATTCGAAAAAATTCTTGAAAGAGCGAATTAACCGATTTTCGAAGGATATTTTCGGATCATTCCGATAAAAATCGCAGAAGTACTCAATGAAAAAGGAGTTGTTCTCTAAAAAAGGACAACTTCTCCTGAGTTTCTCAAATTAGTGCCCCAGAAAGTTTATTAAGCATCAATTTTATGGATTCGGGAACTTCCGGATCTGCTTTGACATCATTCCCATTGATTGTGACGATACCAGAGTGTAAAGGTTATAA
>Ga0209203_1000060_pt1 | contig 91900 bp, 75 predicted proteins | sample AD_UKC109_MetaG_FD_184423 | JGI IMG/M metagenome (GOLD analysis project Ga0209203, IMG submission 184423) | Active sludge microbial communities of municipal wastewater-treating anaerobic digesters from Hong Kong - AD_UKC109_MetaG (SPAdes)... | ecosystem: Engineered > Bioreactor > Anaerobic >... | reverse complement strand
CGGCGGCTTCGACCGCGCCGGGCACGGTGCGGCCGGTGGCGATGACGGTGATGTCGGTGCCTTCGCGCAGTTTGATCGCCTTGCCGATTTCGAAGTCGAAACTGTCCATGTTCTTGTGCAGGGGCGATTCGAAGCTGCGGCCGATGCGGATGTACACCGGGCCGTCCCACTCCATGGCGGCGACGACCGCGCGGGCGGTTTCGTAGGCGTCGGCCGGGGCGATGACGGTCATGCCGGACATGGCGCGCATGACGGCGAGGTCTTCGGTGCAATGGTGGGTGGTGCCCGCCTGTCCGAAGGACGTGCCGCTGTGGGTGGCGATGATCTTCACGTTGCGTTTCTGGTAGCACACGTCGGTGCGCACGTGCTCGGCGCAACGCAGGGCCGCGAAGGCGGCGAAGGTGGACACGACCGGCAGCAATCCGGAAGCGGCCATGCCCGAGGCCATACCGAACAGGTTCATTTCGGCGATGCCGACGTTGAAGAACCGGTCGGGAAAGTCTTTCTGGAAGCGGCCGATTTTGGTCGAGCCGGCCAGGTCGGCGGTCAGCGCCACGAGGTTTTTATATTCATAACCCAGCTTGGTCAGTACTTCGCCGTAAATTTCGGCTTGGGTCATGTGGTCCGCATCATCGATGGTCCAGGTCAATCCTTTAGCCATTTTTGTACATCCTCCGCAACGAGGCGAGCGCCTGTTTTTTCATTTCTTCATCCAGCCCGGCGTAGTGCCACTTGGCCAGCCCTTCCATGAAATCGATGCCCTTGCCTTTGATGGTGTTGGCGATAATGACGAAAGGTTTATCCTTTTCCTTGTGCGATTGTTCGATGGCGTCGGCGATCTGGTCGAAGTCGTGACCGTCGATTTCCACCGCCTTCCAGCCGAAGGATTCGAATTTTTCCTTGAGCGGTTCGACGCCCATGATTTCCTCGGTCGGGCCGTCGATGCACAGCTTGTTGCGGTCCACGAAGGTGGTCATGTTGGTTACTTTGAAATGCGCCGCGGCCATGATCGCTTCCCAGTTCGGGCCGCCGTGCAGCTCGCCGTCGCCCACCACGACGTAGGTGTGATATTTTTTATTTTGCAGCCGGGCGGCCATGGACATGCCGATGCCGATCGACAGACCGTGTCCCAGCGAGCCGGTCGAGGCGTCGACGCCTTTGACTTTCAGCCAATCCAGATGCATGCCGAAGGGGGAGCCGGTTTTGTTGAAGTCGGCCAACTCCTTCTGGTCGAAGAAGCCGAGGTCGCCCAGGATGACCGCGTGACCGACGCCGCCGTGGCCCTTGCTCAGGATGAACCGGTCGCGGGTCGGCAGGAGCGGTTTTTTAGGGTCGAATTTCATGAACTTGTAATACAGTGCCACCATGATGTCCGTCTGGCTCATCGCCCCGCCGATGTGAGCGCCGCCGCAGGTATAAGTCACCTCGACGATTTGCTCGCGGATGCGCAGCGCCGTTTGTTTGAGTTTCTTCAACTCGGCTGGTTTCAAGGCCATGTTTACTTCCCCATGCAGTTACTGTGATTGTGGCAACCCGGTTTTTGGGGTCGCCTGGCTCACCTTCGTTTATTTCCATTGCTTTGGATTGCGACAAAGCTCCCCAGGGCCGACCGGCCCTTTCTTTGTCTGAATAACTAATGTATTCCCTCACACAGAATCGGCGAAGTATAACCCTAACCAGCAAAGAAATCCACCGCCAAAACGCATTTAATCATGAATTTTTTATGTTACTTGGTGCTCAAAAGATCGGCCGCCCGCGGAATGTTTCTTATATATAGGAATAATTCTATAATCGTCGTTTGACCATGTCGAGTTTTGGTCTAATTCCCGTTAACTATAAGGTTAATGTTTTTTCATTCATTGGACGCCGAAATTTCTAACATCCATAAAAAATGGGTATTTTATGATTTTTACGATTTTTGCGACGCCGCCGAATGTCATTATCGGTTGCGGAAGTATCCTTCCAAACGGTCCATTCCTTCGATTAGGCGTTCAAACGCATTGGCGTACGACAGTCGCAGATAGCCTTCGCCGCCCGGGCCGAAATCGGTGCCCGGGGTGACCGCCACGTGCGCCTGGTCCAGGATGTCGAAAGCCAGGTCGTAACAGGTGAAGCCATGGGCGGCGCAGTGGTTTTTCACGTTGCAGAAAACGTAGAAAGCGCCGGTCGGCTCGACGGTGACGCCCAGGCCAATTTCGCGACAGCGTCGCAACACCATGCGCCGGCGGCGGTCGTACTCGGCGCGCATGCGCGCGGTGTCCTCGTCGCAGCCGAACAACGCGGCGGCGGCGGCCAGTTGCGGGAAGTCGCCGGCCGAGATGAAAAAGTTCTGCTGCATCTTTTGCACCGGCCGCACCAGCTCGGGCGGAACGATAACGTAGCCCACGCGCCAGCCGGTCATCGCAAAGAGTTTGGAGAAGCCGTTGACGATAATCGACTCGGCGCACACCTGTCGCGCCGACACCGGTTCTCCTTCGTAAACCAGGCCGTGGTAGATTTCGTCGCTGACCACCGTCGGGCCCAGGGCGCAGATGGCCTCGAGCCGCGCGCGGTCGATCAGGTTGCCGGTCGGATTCGACGGGCTGTTGACCAGAATTGCCTTGGTGCGCGGCGTGATCTTCGCGGCGATCATCTCCGGTCGATACTGAAAGCCGTCCTCCTCGAAGACGTCGACGTTGACCACCGTGCCGCCGCCGAACGCGACGATCTGCGGATAGCACGCGTAACCGGGGTTGGAGAGAATCACCTCGTCGCCCGGGTCGCACAGCGCGAGGAAGGTCAGCAGCAGCGCCGGGCTCGAGCCGTTGGTGACGATGATCGTCTCCGGATCGATGTCGGTGCCGTACTGCTGCTTGTGCCAACGGGCGATGGCCTCGCGCAGCTCGCGCCGGCCCATGCTGTGCGTGTAGTGCGTGCGGCCCGCGCGCAGGCCGTCGACGGCGGCGTCGATCGCGCAGGCGGGGGTGTCGAAGTCGGGCTCGCCGACCTCCATGTGCACCACGTCGACGCCCGCGGCTTCCATCGCCTGGGCCTTTTCGAGCACTTCCATGACGATGAACGGCGGGATCTCGCGACTCTTGCGGCTGGGTGTGATCATGATTCCTCCGGTCCCATCTTTTTAACACAGTCGCGACGGTGAACAAAAGCGCTTTGACGAGAACGGTCAAGGGCTGGACGTATCCGATATCGAAATAGCGGCGTCATTTTCTTCCGTTAAGTGAAGATGACAGCGCGGCGAACCCCTGCTAAGATAGCGCCGCGAAGTGAGTGAACGACATTATGCGGAGAATAAACATGCGACGTGCGATATTGATGGCGGTCCTGGTGGTTCTGGCGGCGGCGACGTTGGCGCAGGCCGCGTCCATCGAGGATATTCAGCGGGCGAACGAGGAACGGGGCGCGACCTGGACGGCCGATTACAACGAAGCCTGGTACATGCACGAATATCACGGCTGGTACGCGCCGACGCTCCAGTTGCCGGCGTTGACGGGCCGCGAGAATTATTTCGTGCCGCGCAAGAGCCCGCTGGACTTGCCGACCACGTTGGACTGGCGCGATTATCAGGGCGTGAATTTCGTCACCTCTCCGAAGAACCAGTATAGCTGCGGTTCGTGCTGGGCCTTCGCGACGACCGGGCCGATCGAAAGCCACATCGCGATCGCGGAGAACTGGCCGGATCCGCGCATCGATTTGTCCGAGCAGCAGATGCTCTCGTGCGACAACAGCCCGGGGAACATGGGTTGCGGCGGCGGCTTCACCACCACGTCCTTCGAGTTTGCGAAAAACACGGGCTTGTTCGACGAGGAATGCCTGCCCTATCACGCCAGCGACACGTGGCCGTGCGACGACCGGTGTTCGGACTGGGCCGAGCGGTTGTTCAAGATCGACGATTGGCAGGTGGTCAGCGTGGTCTCCAATCCCGACCTGATCATGGAGGCGCTGCAGTACGGGCCGGTGGGCACGAGCTTTACGATCTACGAAGATTTCTACGCCTATTCGGGCGGCATTTACGACACGATGATCGCGATCCCGCAGGGCTTCCACGCGGTGACGATCGTCGGCTACGACGCGACGCAGGAATACTGGATCTGCAAAAACTCCTGGGGTGACGACTGGGGCGAAGACGGCTTCTTCCGCATCAAGTGGGGCGCCGCGGCGATCGGCATCTTTACAATCATGCCCTTGTACACTTCCCAGGGCTTGGGGCCGGAACCCGATGACGACGACGTGACCGACGACGATGACGACGACGCGGTCGACGATGACGACGACGATGACGACGATGACAGTGGCACGGACGACGATGACGACTCCGGCAACACCTACGATGATGATGACGACGCTGACGATGACGATGATGACAATGACAGCGGCGGGTGCAGTTGAGCGAAGACGATTGAGCGAAGCGAAATCCCGCCACAGGCGGGACGATGACGACAATGACAGCGGCGGATGCAGTTGATTCGTAACTGACGGAAACGAAAACCGGGAAGCCCTAATCACGCTTCCCGGTTTTTTTGTGGCTCAGGGCAGGTCGTCGGGAATGCTTTCGTCGTATGGACTTTCATTGCGGTCGTTCGCCGGCGTTTGTTCCTCCTGGGACGGAAAACCGCCGCAGGCGGGCGCATCGGCTTCCTCGACATCCTCCTCGTCTTCCTCCATGTCCTCGTCGAATTCCATTTCCTCGAAACTGGTCGGATAGTCCACCGACGGTGGAGTGACGACCGTTTTGATCGTACCCAGAAACAACCAAAAAACCAGCAGGACAAGCGACACGATCAGGACGCAGCCTCTGAGAGAGAGTTTTTTACGCGACGAGTCGGCAAGGTCGATCGCTTCCGGGCCGTCCAACGCGGGGAACGGATCGTCCGTTTTTTCCGGCGCGTTCGAACGTCCGCAAGCGGGGCAGACCGTCTCGTTTTGCGTCAGTGGGGCGCGACAATGGCGGCAATAATCGATCATGGCCAACCTCGCAATAAAGAGAATGCGCCGAGGTCGTAGCCGATTTTCGCCAGCAGCGAAGCGAAGATCAAAAAGGCGATGAGCAATTTGTAATTGATGCCGACGTGGGCAATTTCGCCGTGCGCGTCGCCGGTGCGGCCGTTGAGCAACATGGTGTATTCGCGCCGTTTGTATTGATAACGCACTTCCCAGACCGGCTGATAAACAAGCTGCGCGGTCCAGTCGGAAGCATGGACGCGCAAGGCCAGCTTGTCGGCGCTCACGCCGGGCAGAGTAAGACGAATGGCGGTCGTTTCCTCGTCGCGCAACAAATCATGCGCCGGCGCCATCGCTTCGTCGGCGGTCACGGTGACTTGTTGCCGTTCATGCGAGCCAAGCGCCAGTTCGGTCAGCGGCTTGGCCTTGTCCGCCGGGAAGGGGAATACCGTCAAGCCTTCGCCGGCCGCTTCGTAGGCCGGGACGAACAAATCGTTGTGTCGATCGCGACGGGTCCCCCGGATCATGCGCGGCGTCGTGACGGCGAGAAAAGAGAGGAGTCCGTGCGCGCGCTCAGGTGAAAGATAATCGGCGATCCGCGCAGTCCATTTCGTTTCCGTGTCGACACTCACTCGCCAGAAAGGCAGATAAACGTCGCGCAAAGACAACAATTCGAAATGATGCAAGGGGTCCAGGCGCAGCAATCGACGACGCCATTCGGGTTTGATGAAAAGCCGTTCGTACACGGCTGCCGCCTGCTCGCGCGTCAGGAGAAAGGGGATGACGGTCGGCGGCAATTCCTGTACTCGGCTCATGATCCAACCCGTTTGGTCACGTTGCGTGCGCTCAGGCGCATTTAAATAATATCAGCATAAATATTAACCATATAGCACAGGCGCCAAGAACGAATTTTAATGGGTGGATGGAAAAATCCTGAGGCGCCTCGACATCTTCGATCAGGCCGCTGATCAGCAACCGCTTAGGCCAACCGAACAGGTCTTTGTATTGCACCTCCCACAGCGGCAGGTAGATCGTTCGGGTCGAGAGTTGTTTGACGCTCGCTTTCGTCTTTTGAACCGAGGCTTTATAGGACAAGTGGTTGCGAAAATCCTGCAGGGTGAGTTTTTTAAGAACGGTCTCCGCATCGATTTTCGCTTGGGCGCCGTCAGTCGCCGGGATCACCTGGTCGCACAGTTTTTCCAGCGAGTCGTTGACCGGCACGATGTTGTTGATCGGCAAGGTGCTCAATGGACCCAATAAGCGTTTTCGGTAGGGCGCTATGTCGAACAGCGGAACCTTGAAGTCCTCGAACTCCTGCAAGTAGCGGTCGTCGGTTTTGGCAAACTGTAATTGACTGGTCTTGAGGTAGGTGTAATCGACGCTGCCAATGCCCTTGGCCAGCAGATAGGGCAAATAGAGCCGGCGGATTTTCACGGCCCGTTTGGGATTGGGCCTCTCGGGATCGATGTTGATGAACCAGGTTTTCGCTTTGACGATTCTCTTCAGTTCATGAAAGGGAACGGTGAACGGCAGATAGCCCGGCGGTTCCTGCGTGAGCGCTTCCGGCGGCGGGTCGAGCACGCTTACGGCGCTGCAATAAGGACAGACGAACATGCGGCGCACGGGATCGTATTGCATTTCCGCGCCGCAGGCCTCGCAGTTGGAGGGCGTCATCTCGACCTTGCCGTTGTCGGCGAGGCGCGCGTCGACGGCGATCTTCTTCGCTTTGATTGCGCCGCACGACGGGCACCGGTTTTCCCCCGCTTCGATTTTGTGACCGCAGTTAGGACAGGTGTTCATGGCAAAACTCTTGTTTCATCCGGCAAAGAAATGTTTGATCAACATCGCGCCAAGCGTAAAGCACAAGATCGCGGCCAGAATCATCCATAAATAGCCGGACGAACCGGGCGTGGAAAGGTGAACGGTTTCGGCCGGTTGATCTTTCACGCCTTTCACCATGGCTCGATGGGTAAGGAACCACCCTTTGTGGCGCACCTCCCAAAACGGCAGATAGACCATCCTGACCGACATTTGCTGCACGTCCGCTGTGGACGAATGGACGGTTGTGTCCGACGGTATCTGATTTTCAAAACCGACGATGGTTTCGTTTTTGAACATCACCTCCGCGCTTTTTTTGGCGTCGGGAATTTCGGTCGGTTTCACTACCAGGTCGCACAGTTTTTCCAACGTCGCGGTGACCGGTGCGATGCCTTCCTCGGAAAAGCTACGATAAGAATTCAGGTCGACGTGCCGATATTTTCTCACCGAGGAGAGGGGAATCAGAACGTTCTCGAAAACGTGATGGTATGTGTCTTTGTTGCGTGTTCGGATGAACGCCGCCTTTTCCGAATATTCATAGCGTACCCGGCCGACGCCGTTGAGCAGGAGGAACGGCAGGTAGAGACGACGCACGCTTAACTGCCGTTTGGGATCGGCGCGCGCAGGATCGATTTCGTCCAGTCCGTACTCTTCTCTGACGATTTTTTTCAGGTCGCGAAATTCGACAGTGAATGGAAAATAGTACGGTGTTTCCTCCGTCGATTGATCCAACACGCTTACGGCGCTGCAATAAGGGCAGACGAACATGCGGCGTGCGGGATCGTATTGCATTTCCGCGCCGCAGGCCTCGCAGTTGGAGGGCGTCATCTCGACCTTGCCGTTGTCGGCGAGGCGCGCGTCGACGGCGATCTTCTTCTGCTTGGGCAATGCACGGGCGGTCGTCGCGCCGCACGACGGGCAACGGTTTTCCTTTATGTCGATTTCGCGACCGCATTCGGGACATTTGCTCATTTCATCGCTCGCTATGAATAGGTGGAGAACATCGTTTCGCCGGTAACGCCGTCGAGCACGCAGGAGTGCTCATTACGACCGACGGTGAAACTTGCTCGCCACAACGGTAAATACACCAACCCGCCGGTGCGCACGTCGACCCGCGTATCGCAAGCAAATTTTCCAACATTGGGCGGCAGAAGCTCCGCGACACGTAGATACTCGACGTTGACGGCCGTCTGGCGCATGAGGTCGATTGCCTGCGTGAAAGAAATCTTCGGTTGGGGCCAGCCGTCGGGCGGCGGGTCGGCGATCTCGTCCAGCAATTGCATCGGTTGCGGTGCGAAGTCGATAACGCCGCTTTTTTTGAGCAACTCGGGAATCTCGTGACCGGCCGGCAGGAACAAATGACGATGAGCGGTCAAGTCCATGCCGGCCGCGAAGTCTTTTTCCAAGAGCTTTTGTGCGCCGGAGAACGGCAATGGATTGCCGGAAGCAAGATTGACAATGTCTTGATCGCTTAGCTCCGCAATTATGGTGAACGTTGCTTCCCAAACGGATCTGGTCATCACGTGAATGTTGTAGGCGGGATAGAATTCCCGGTTCATCGCCAGAATCTTCAGCGATTTTTTACGGCGCCACCAACTGACCAGTTGTTGTACGTCAAGGATGTCGCGCAACCGTTCGCCCGCCTGCTCTTCGCTGATTTGAAAAGCGATGGCGCGCGGCGGCAGCTCGGCGGGCGGACGCGAGTAATCCCAATCGTCTTCCTCCGCCGTCGGTGCGGAGTCGATGTTGTTTATCGACGATTCGGGAACGATGGCGGTGGCGCCGCAATAGGGGCACTCGAAGCGCTTTTGTTCTTCGTTGAAAGCCATTTCCGCGCCGCATTCGGTGCAATTGGAGCGTGCAAGTTGCAGGTTGCCGTCGTCATCGATATAGGCTTTGGCTTGTTCGATTTTGGCGGCCTTTTCCTCGGGGACGATGTGCTTGCCGCACCACGGGCAACGTGTGGCGTCCGCCTCGATCATCAATTCGCATTCGGGACAAAGGGGCATATCCGCTCGCTCCTTTCGGATCGTCAATCGCAACTCAATTTGGCGAACACAAAGATGGCCGGGATGATCAGCATCGCCAGTGCGAACTTGCGTTGGCCCGTCCAGACGAATGAGGGATCCACGCCGTTGACCTGGCCGGTTTGTCCGTTGATCAGCATCCGATAAGGCTCACCGTGGTATCGGTAGCGAATTTCCCAGGCCGGCGCGAAGGCCTGCCCGGCCGTCCAGTCACGGCATTGCGTATGCATTTCGGCCACGGCCAGGTTTTCGGCAAAAATCTTCTGGTCGCAGGTTTCCACTTGCTTGCGCTTGATGTAATCGACCGCCTTGGCCTGCGCGTCGGCGATCGGCAGCACGAGTGGTTCGACTTCGGCCTCGCCCAGCGCGCCGGCGAACAGCGACTCGGCCTTGGAGAAATCATAGGGCGCTAAATAAATGTAGTTCGTGCGATCAATTCCCCGATCCGGGAAGGCCGGATAAGCCAGGTGCGGGAAGTCCGTCACATACGGCTCGGTCGCCGGTTCGGAGCCGCTGCTGAGCATGGAAAGCAGCGGGGTGTCGAACCGCGTGGAGTAGCTCGAAGCGGCCCGCGTCGAAAACAGCCAGAACGGCAGATACACGCGCTTGTACGATTCGATCTGAACGCTGCGGCGGCTGCGTAAACTGAATGGCCCCTTGGTGTTGAGAAATTCGTGGAGCAGGCTTTCGGCCTTGGGCTCGACGATCTCGAAGGGGAGGTACTGTGCGGGCATCCGCGCCATGTTCGACGGGAAGTGAACAACGGTTTGCATCGTGCGGCAATAAGGACAGGTGAACAGCTTGCTGTGCGGATCGTATTTCATTTCCGCGCCGCAGGACGGGCAGTTGGAGTCTTTGACGACGGGAATCGACCGCTCTTCCATCGCTTTGTTGACGGCCGCTTTTTGTGCGCAGACCGGGCAGCGCTCTTGGCCCGGAGCCAGTTTTTTTCCGCAATTGGTGCAATACGACATCTATCGATCCTCGCTATCGGAAAGCAGGTAAACGCAGCCGAACAGGGCCGAGAAAATTTTCAAACCGTAGGGCAGGCCGAAAAACAGCGCCAGGAACAGGGCGATGATCACGATCAGCGCGATGGACGGTTTGTTGCCGGTTACCGCGCCGGTCTGTCCGTTGATCAGCAGGCGGCCGGATTTGAACACGTAGTCGTATTCGATTTCCCAGGCCGGCACGAACAGCGGGCGCAGCGTCCAGCCGCGGAAGGTCGTTTCGATGTCGTCGGCGATCGTCTCATCGCCCGTGCGTTTGCGGACGGCGGCGAGCTGATGTTTCTCCAGTTTATGGGCGACCTGCCGGCGCGCTTCAGCGGCGTCGATGACGATGGGCAGGGCGTCGAATTCATCCTCCGTTTTGGACGACAACCGCTGCGACGCACTCAGCTCGTAAGGCCAGATGTCTCTGAACCGGACCTCGAAGGCGGCCCGGTCGTCGAAGGCGGGGAAAATGTTGTCCTTGTACGTTTCGTCGGCAACGCCCTGCGGCGAGCGGGTCACGGCCTCGACGGAAAACACCCAGTACGGCAGATAAACGCGGCGCAGCGCCTTCACGCGGATCATGTCGCCGAAGATGTTTTTAACGTGCCGGTCCAGACCGAGGTAATGCTTCACCTCCCGCTTGGCGTCGGGCTCGGCGACGGTGAAGGGCAGGTAATGCGGCAGCAGGCGTTCCATTTCGGTCGGCGTGTAAGTCGTGACCTGCACCGCCGCGCAGTGCGGGCAGCGGTACAGATTGTCTTCCGGCTCGTATTGCATTGGCGCGCCGCAGGACGGACAGGTTTTTTCCTCGCCCACCGTCCGGCCGCACAGGGGGCAGCGGTCGCCTTGCGCCTGGATTTTCAACCCGCATTCGGGGCAGTGGGTCATCGCGGACATTCTCCTATACCGATGCGCGCGACAAACGCGCTACATACGAAAATTCAACCAAAGGATTAAAAATAACAGCGCGCCGGCCGATAGAATCAACATCCAGAAAAGGGAGGATTCGGCCTCCGGTCGCTTGCCGGTTTGTCCGTTGATGAAAAGGGTTCGTTTCCGGTTGAACACTTGTACTTCGACCTCGATCACCGGCAGGTAAATCAACTTGATGGAAGCGACGTCGACGACGACATCCATCGGCAGGTCGGCCGAGTGAAAGCGCTTTAGTGAACGATAGGTGCGGGCGACGATTTCCTTCTCCGCCATCTCCTGAATTGTTTTTTCGCCCGGCGCGACGGAAATCACTTTCTCGGTTTTGCCCCAATCGTGCGGCAGCGGCCGTAGCAGCGAAAGGTAGTAGGGCCAGGTGGCCGGCGGATCGTGCGGGTACGCGTGTTTCCTCCGGTACACGGGAACGATGACGTCGATGACGGCGTTGGAAAAACCGGTGATCCACCCCCGGCCGTTGATCAGCAGATAGGGCAGGTAGTAACGGCGAGTCGGTCCCAGGCGCGGATTGACCTTGGTGTACGCGTCGTTAAAAGGAATGTACTGTGCCGTTTTCTTGTACAGGTCGAGCATCGCCGGCAACGGCACGCTGTAATCGTTGCACGCGGCGCAATAAAAACGTCGGTGCGGCGGATCGTAGGTCAGTTCCGCCCCGCAAGTCGGGCAGGTGGGGATCGCCATTTCGAAGCGACCTTCGTTGAGGTATCTGGTGCGCACCTCGATCCGATGCGCCGTGTACGGAGCGGCCGCCGGCGTTTCGCCGCAGTGCGGGCATGTTGTCGTCGGAGAGGCAAGCTGAGCGCCGCAATGCGAACAGTGGTTCATCGCCTCATTCCTCTGTCGCCGCGTCGGACTTGGCGGCCGACGGATTGTTCACCCGGACCTTCTCGGCCATGGCGTCGAAGGAACTGCCGAGCTCTTTGCCCGTTTGTCCGCTGAACCAAAGGAGGTGTTTGTCGTCGTCGACCGTGAAGCGCACCTGCCAGACTGGCAGGTAAATCAAGCGCCGCGTGAAGTCGGTGAATTCGAAGAGCACCGAGGCGGCCTCGTCGGCGTCCTTGTTGTGCTTGAGCCAGTTTTTCTTTTCGAAAACGAAAAAGTCGGCGCACACTTTGTCGTCAAGCGCATGCACGTTGCGCTCCGGCGGCGGAAAGGGACCGGCGTCCGGCGCCGCTTTGGTCAGGGCCACGCCGTAGGAAGCATTGAACCACCGCGAGTTGTTGATGTTGTGGCACCAGGGCGGACAGGTGGTCGCGAACGCGAAGTGGTCGTGGTAGTGCGTGCGGGTCGCGTAATTCATGCGCCCGTTGTCGAAAGTCGTGATGATGTCCAGCTTGGCGTTGTAGGAATATACCGGCAAAAAAAACGATTCGGCCGCGCGGTAAACGATGTTCGGTTGTTGGAACCGGTGGAAGGCCATGAGCTGAAACTCGCGCCACTGGCCGAAAAAATCCTCGGCGTATTTTTCGTTGTTGAGCATCGGCAGATACTGCGCGGGCGCCTCCCGGGCTGTTTGCGGTTCCGGGGCGACGATCTGCAGCGGCTTTTTGCGGGGCGGCTTTTTCAGCGGCGGCGGCGGATTCTCGACGATCTCATAAGAAAGGTTGTCGTCCTCCTCGATGATCGTGATCTCTTCCTCCAGGATGATCTCTTCCTCGAGAATCGTTTCGCCCTTGATGGCCATCTCGTCGAAGTCGTCGTCGGTCGTTTTGCGCACCGGCGGCGCGGGCAACACGGCCAGCGAGCCGCAATAGTCGCAGACGAACAGCCGCCGCGCTTCGTCGTAACGCATTTCCGCGCCGCAGGCCCGGCAATCGGAGATCGCCATTTTGACGAAGCCCGGTTCGTCGGGCTGCGCCGACACGCGGATCGTCTTGGCTTCCGGCGACGCGGCGACGGGAACGACAGTCTCTTCCTTTTTTCCTTTGCGACGGATGGAAATCAGGAACGGACTGTCGCAAATGGGACAGCGGGTTTCGGATTCTTGAACTTGCGCGCCGCATTGTGGGCAGACAACCATCGCTCACGTTCTCCAATCGTGCCTGGTAGTGAAATATCCCGCTAAAAATATATCCGGTGGAATAAGTCTTGTAAAGAAGAGCGCCGGCGGCGAGGTAGGCAAGCGGCAAATGAAAGATGCGCGCGTTCGCTGTTTCGTGTTGGGAAGGCGTGACAATTCGCGACGAATTTTTACCGCCGGCGCTGATTTTTCCGCGGCATTTCCCAGTGAATCGGGAGTGAAAATGTTCATTTGCCACGATATTTTAGCATTTATGGACGGCATGATTATTGCTGTAGTAAGAATGTTATCCTTGACAGATAAAGCCGATAGTCGCGTCGAGGAGTCGAAAGACGAAAACCGCGAATTCTTGGGTGGGATGTCATGCGCAATTCAAAACTTGAATTTTTGGTTGTTTCGTTATGCCTCATGTTTACGCTGAGCGTTGGCCTTGGCTGCCCGCCTGACGACGATGATGACGACAACGATTCCGGAACGGACGACGACACATCCGACGATGACACGCTCGATGACGACACTCTCGACGACGACACGACCGACGATGATACAACCGACGACGATACGGCCGACGATGACACGACCGACGACGACGACACGATCGATGACGACACGATCGATGACGACACGACCGATGACGACACGACCGACGATGACACGACTGACGATGACACGACCGACGATGACACGACTGACGATGACACGATCGACGACGACACGACCGACGATGACACGATCGACGACGACACGACCGACGATGACACGGCCGACGATGACACGATCGACGATGATACGACTGATGACGATACGACTGATGACGATACGACCGACGACGACACGGCCGACGACGATACGACCCCGGTGATTTTGACCTGTTACCTCGATGAAGATTACGACGGCCACGGCGTGGAGGGCGTCTCGCAGGTTTTCGAAGCCGAACAGTGTCCCTTCGGCTGGGCCGAACCCAATGACGATTTCGACGACGCCGACCCGCTACGCTACACCGGCGCGCCGGAAATCGCTGCGGACGGCATCGACCAGGACGGCGACGGCAACGACCTTACTCCCAGCAACGACAACGGCGTTTTTGTCACCGTGGATGGATCGCCGGGCGGCGCGGGCACCATGGACGATCCGCTCGACACGATCCGGGCGGGCGTGGCCTTGGCGACGACCTTGGGCAAGGACTTGTTTGTCGGCGTCGGCGTGTACAATGAAAGCGGCGATCTTATTGTGTTGAAGCGCAGCCTGCATGGCGGGCTGGACCCGACCAGTTGGACGCCGGTCGCCGGCGAATATTCTCACCTGATTGTCGCCATCACCGACAAAAGCGCGAACTGCATGGTCATCGAGCCGGAAGCGCCGCTGACGGTATCGGGGCTTTATCTCGAACACGAATTTAGCGGGTCCGGCGAACAGATTGCCCTGGAAGTCGGCGAAGGCGTGGTATTGCTCGATCGGATCGTTACCCTCGCTTTGTATGGCAACGAATCGACCTCCTTGCTCGTGGCGGGCGGGGATGTGTCCGTATACGACAGCAGCATCATGGTGTTCTGGCTGGACTATGGTCCGGGCAGCACCAGAGCCGCGCGCGTCCAGGAAGGAACGATGCGCGTTTTCGACTCCTACTTTTATGGCGGCACGCGTGGTTGGTACCTGGAAACGTCGTACACCGCCGGCGTCTCGGTGGCGGCGGGGGCGCGTGCGATGATCCGCGACAGCGAGATCGACGGCGGCACGGTCAACGATTGGGCGGATTGTATGGGGTGCGGGACCGTGGGCGTTTCGAGCCGGGGAGAGTTGTTGCTGATCGACAATGAAATCACCGGCGGAACGGGCGGCAATTCGACTTCGCGCTGCCAATGTTGGGCCCGAGGAGTTTCGCTTCGGGGTCCGTCGCAATTGATCGGCAATGCCATTTCGGGCGCGGACGTGGTCAACGAAGGCGGCCTGGTTTACGGCGTGTACATCGGTACCGATGAAGATGTTCTGCTGGCGAACAATACGATCGACGGCGGCAATTCCCCGCTGGACGAAGTAGTTTCTTATACATTGGTCGGCGCGAATACCGCGAACACGGTCAGTATGATCAACAATCGCGTCGAGACCGGCCGCATCACCGGCGAGAATTCCGAAATCTTCGGCCTGGCGACCGGTTCACACACGTCCTGGCTGTTGGTGCATAACATCTTTTACGCGCCGGCGGCGGCCGCGAACAATTGGATGTTTATCAGGGCGACGAGCGATCAGCCGCTGATCATGCTCAACAATATTTTCCTGACCGATGAAGAAACCGCCGGCCTGCAAATGATTTCCTTGGGCGGCTACAATGAAGTGCTGACGGTGGACAACAACATCTTTTTCGCGCCGAATCCGGCTTGTTTGCTTTACAACCGGCTCTCGCTGACCTGTCTCACCGATTTGGCCGAATTCAACGCCTGCGGTTGGTTCGGCTGTCAGGCGGCGGCCGACAACCTCACCGACAATCCCTCGTTGGTCGATGCGGCCGGCGGCGATTATCATTTGCAGCCCGGCAGCCCGGCAATCGACGCGGGCATCGATCCGACGCCGTGGTGCGACGATCCCGATTTGTTCTTCGACATTGACGGCGATGCTCGTCCTCAGGGCGACGGGTGGGACATCGGCGTCGACGAGCTGGCGGTAAGGTAAGACAAGTCAGCGGGCTTGATCACTTCGCTTGCAGAACCACGTTATTTCCGGCGTAGTAATCCGGCGCGTAGAAGCCGATCATCTGCTCGGCGACCGACGTTTCCTCGTCCAGCAGCACGCCGCCGAGGGTTTTGAACACTTCATCGGCGTAAATCTGCGAGCCGGCTTCGGTCGGGTGCACCTCGTCGTGCAGGTAATCGTCCATCCAGAAGCCATCCATCGCCAGCAGCGTGTCGCTGATCAGAATGCCGTCGAGGTCGGCGACCTGGTAGCGCTCGATCGAGTAGTAAAATTCGTAGAACCACACGACCAGCGGCAGGAAATCGCCGACGACGTCCTGCATCCAGGTGCTGTTGAAGAAGTTCGGATAGAGGATCATCACGATGTCGCAGTCGGTGTTTTCCTGGCGGATCGCTTCGAGCAACTGGATCGTGCGCGGCAGCGACTGCAGCGCGTACTCCGGATGCTCGAGGAAGTTCTGGATGATTTCCCACACGTTGTAAGGCGGCGACATCCCCGCCGCGTAGGGCGCGAAGTCGTTGCCGTTGATGGTGATGGTCACCAGGTCGGCGTCGGCCAGCACCGGCAGCAGGCGGTTTTCGTAATAGGCCTTTTCGTCGCCGGGCAGCCATTCCCAACTGGTCGAGCCGCCGACGTGAATGTTGTGCAGCGTGACGTCGGTCAACTGTTCGAAGTGCGCGCCCAGCCGCTCGGGGTAGGGCAGTTCCGGCGGATACATCATCACGCCGATGCTGTCGCCGAGGCAGACGAGGTTGAGATGCCCTTCGGCGATCGCCTCGGCCGTGCGCCGGCCGCGATTGCCGCTGGTGGACTCGTAAGCGGGCAGATCGAATGCGGTGAAATACGCGCCGGGCGCCAGGTCGGTGAACGAATAGGCGCCGTATCGATCGGTCAGGATTTCCTCGTCGCCCGCTCCGTTGTACAGCGTGACGAGCACGTCGCGCAGCGGCACGTCTTTCCCCGCGAACTCCTGCAGGTAGGCCGACTGCGAATTTTGATTCGCGTCGTGATACAGGAATCCTTCCACCTGCGCGGCATGGCTTATGCCGCCGACCAACAACGCCGCCGCGATCAACGCGACCACCAATCCCGTGTGTTTCATGATTCAACCCAAACATTCAAAGGGCGGTACATAGGTTTCTTTAACGCAGGGTTGGCGGATCGTCAATACGCCTACAGCAACATCGCCGCCTGGGCGGAGAGTTCCTCGGCGTTTTCTTCCAGCTTGACCAGCGAGTTGGCGAGGATCGATTCGCTGGGTAGCCGGCCGGCTTCTTTGAGTGCGACGGTGATCGGCGAGGCGTAAAACTCTTCGAGCACACTGTCGGGCTCGCTGGGCAGTACGCTGAAGCCGCCGATGTGCGCCAGCTCGTTGGCGCAGTAGACCGCCGTGGCGATCTTCTCGGATTCCTCGACCGGATGATGGTGGTTGCTCACGCCCGCGACGAGCTCGTCGGGCAGATTCCATAGGCCCAGCAGGTAGCCGCCGATCACGCCGTGGTCGGTGCCGAACAGCGCGGTTTCGATGTCGATGAAACGCAGTTGCTCGGCGTCGACGCGCTCGATGATCTGGCGGAAGACGATCGGAAAATAGCGGTCCTGAATCAGCTTGCCCAGGTCGTGCAGCAACCCGGCGGAAAAGGCGTTGCCGCCCTCCAGCCCCATGTTGCGCGCCAGTTCGCGCGTCAGGTAGGCGACGACGAAGCAATGCTCCCAGAACTTCGCGCGATTCCAGTACGCCCCGCCGGTCGGCAGATACAACGAATCGAACACGCTGATCGACAACGAGAGATCGCGCACTTCGTTGAAGCCCAGCAGCGCCACCGCGCGCTCGATGTCGTTGACCTTGCGCGGCAGGCTGTACAGCGCGCTGTTGGCCACTTTGAGGATCTTCGCGGCCAGCGCCTGGTCGACGTAGACGACCTTGGCCAGATCCTTGGCGTCGGTGTCCTCGCTTTGCACCACGCGCAGCACGCGCACCAGCGTGGTGGGGATGGTGGGCAGTTCGACGATGTCTTTGAGTTGTTCCAAAATGTTCATTGCTTTTCTCCCGCCTCCGGCTGCGTCGACAGCAGGCCGTACTTTCGTATTTTATAATGAATCGCCCGCGGACTGATACCCAGCAATTTCGCCGCCTCTTTTTGCACGCCGCCGGCGCGTTCCAGCGCCTGGGCGATGGCGCTTTTCTCCAGCTCGGCCAGGTTCAGATCCTCGCGGGCGGTGGGCGGACGGATCGACGATTTGGTCGGCCGTTCCAGCACCAGATCGGCCGGCTCGATGAGCGCGCCGCCGCCGATGAGCACCGCGCGCTCGACGACGTTCTCCAACTCGCGCACGTTGCCCGGCCAGTCGTATTCGAGCAGCCGCGCGACCGTCGCGGGGGCGAAGGTCAGGCCCGACCGGCCCAGCTCGTGGCGGAATTTGCGCAAAAAGAATTCGGCCAGCGGCAGGATGTCCGCCCGGCGTTCGCGCAACGGCGGCAGGTGCAGCGGCACGACGTTGAGACGGTAGTACAGATCGTCGCGGAAGGTTTTTTCCTCGACCATCGCCCCCAGGTTGCGGTTGGTCGCCGCGACCAGGCGCACGTCGACGGAGATCGTCTGCGTGCCGCCGACGCGCTCGAATTGCCTTTCCTGCAGCACGCGCAGCACCTTGGCCTGCGTCGAGGCGCTCATGTCGCCGATTTCGTCGAGGAACAACGTGCCGCCGTTGGCCTGCTCGAAACGCCCGATGCGCCGTTTGTACGCGCCGGTGAACGCGCCCTTTTCGTGGCCGAACAATTCGCTTTCCAGCAGCGTGTCGGGCAGCGCGGCGCAGTTGACCGCGACGAAGTTCTGCCGACGGCGCGGGCTGTTGAAATGCAGCGCGGCGGCCAGCAGTTCCTTGCCCGTGCCGGTGTCGCCGGTGATCAGCACGTTGCTGGCCGAATCGGCCACCTTGCGCACCAGGTCGAGCACGGCTTTCATCGCGTCGCTTTCGGCGTGATGTGCGAGAAGTCGTAAATATACGGCTCGCGATGGCGCAGATAGTCGATGGAATTTTGCAGGTGCGCCTGGTTGCGCATGGCCTGCGCGGCGTTGCGCAAGGCCTGCGGATCGACCGGCTTGGGCAGCACGGTCCACTCCGCTTCCGGGCGCACGGCCGCATCGCCGGCGGTTGTCAGCAAAATGAGCGGCGGATTGGTTTCGCCGAATTTGACGGCCGCCGCCGCGGGCTCGTTGAGCAGGTTATCGTCCAGGATAAGCAGATGATACTGCGCGGCCGCGATGCGCTGCCGGGCTTCGGTCAGCGAAGCGGCGTGGTCGATGGCGACGTTCTGACTTTGCAGGGCCGCGACGATCTGCGCGCGCAACGACTCGTCGGCGGTGATGATCAGGTACTGCCACATTCGGTCGATCCTTTTAATTCACACGAGACGGTGCATTATTAACCATTCGGTATCAGCGTAAACATTAATTACAAAAATGTAATCGACACGTCAAATTTTTCCCGTTTTCGTAAAAACCGAGATTCTTCCCGCTCATCGATTTTCAATATAACTATTTGTTATAATAGGGTATTATTCCAAATTCCTGTTTTGGCACGGAAGTTGATATTTTGTTTACCGGACGGCGTTTATCGGGAGAGACAAATGAACCGTCGATCGACAAACGAAACGAAATGGGTTACCCGGCGCGAACGGGAACGTTCCTACCTGGCGTACCAGAGTCTGCTGATTCAGCGGATGAATTTGTCGATGATGGTGTTGCTGTGCCTGCTGTTTTTGACCTTGATGCTGTACCTGGTTGTTTCCAGCGCGGTGCTCAACGAGGTGGCCGTGCGCGTGTTTTTGCAGTTCGTCGAGCACATCGGCGAGACGTTCGCGGCGATCGGCGATGCGCCGGCGTTTGTCGCCCCGGCGACGACGACGATCTTCCCGGCCTGATCAATCCTCCACCAGCGGTAGTCCCAGATCGGCGATCATCCGGTGATCCTCGTCCGCGGGCGGCCCGGCGGTGGTCAGCAAATCGCCGACCATCAGGCCCGACGCGCCGGCCCAGAAGATCATGCTCTCCAACCGGCGCAGGTTATCGCCACGGCCCCCGGCGACCAGGATGTGTTTGTCAGGCAGCACGAAGCGCGCGACGGCGACGAAGCGCAGGCAAGCCGGCGGCGTCAACTCGCGGCGGCCGGCCAGCGGCGTGCCGGGGATCGGAATGAGAAAATTCACCGGGATCGAATCGACGCCCAGCTCGCGCAGTTCCAACAGCAGCTCGACGCGTTGTGCGGGCGTTTCGCCCAGGCCCAGCAGCGCGCCGCTGCACACCTCCAACCCCGCTTCGCGCGCGCGGCGCAGCACGGCGACGTTGTCGTCGAAAGAGCGCGTGGTGCAGATCTCGCCGTAGAAGCTGCGGCCGGTTTCCAGGTTGTGGTGGTAGCGGCTCAAACCGGCGTCGCGCAGTTCGCGCAGTTCGTCGTCGGTCAAAATGCCCAGGCTGGCGCAGGGGCGCAGGCCGAGTTTACGGATCGTCGCGACGGACCGCACGGCGCGTTTCATGTCGGCTTTGTTCAGCCGTTTGCCGGCGGTGACGATGGAAAAGTTGCGCGCGCCCGCTTTTTTCGCGCGCTTGGCGGCGTCGCGAATCGCGTCGTCGGCAACGAAGGAATAAACCGGGGCATCGGCGGCGTGCCGGGCGCTTTGCGCACAGAAGGCGCAATCCTGGTCGCAGCGTCCCGAGCGCGCGTTGCAGATCGCGCACAGCGCCACGCCCGCGCCGCGCCAGTGACGCCGCAGCCGATCGGCCGCGCCCAGCAGCGCGGGCAGAGCTTCGTCGGGCGCCAGCAACAGCGCCAGCGCCTCGTCGGCGGTGACGGACCGGCCCGTCAGCACGCCTTCGGCCAGCCGCTCGATCTGTCGTGGATGCATCGCGTTTTCCGCTTAGTAGGTCAGTTTCAATCCCGCCTCCAACCGGCGGCCGGGCTCCGGATAGAAGGCCTTGGTTTCATAATAAACGTCGGTCAGGTTCTGTCCGTGCGCGTAGACTTCGATGCGGTTGCGGTAGGCGTAGAACACGCGCGCGCCGACGGTCATGTACCAGGGGATGGTCAGGTCCTGGCCGCGGTACCATTCGTGCCGTTCGCCGACGTAATCGGTGTAAACCGTCGCGCCCAGGCCGAAGGGGAGGCGGTAACGCGCTTCGCCGCCGCCCAGGTGTTCGGGCAGGTATTCCGGCTGCTCGTCGTCTTCGTCCTCGACGGATAGATTCACCTGTTGCAGCGTGTAATGCGCGCTCAGGTACAGGCCGTCCAGCGGCGCGGTCGCGGCGCGGAAGGTCAGACCGGCCGCCGCTTCCTCGGCGTCGTCGACGAAATAAAAACGCGGTTCGCCTTCCACGGGCGGCGACAGGCGCGGCAGATCGCTCGTGCGCCGGTAGAAGCCGGTCAGCGCCAGGGTCGTTTCGCCGGGCAGCGCGGCTTGCACGCCGCCGTCGACCGAATCGATCAAGGCCGTCTCCAGTTCCGGATTGCCCGCCGTGCGATCGAAGGATTCCTCGACGGTCGGGAAGCGCAACGAGCGTCCGCCCGCCGCGCGCAAAGTCACACCGGCGAACGGACCGCAGGCAACCGCGGCGCGGCCGAACCACGACGACAGCGGGTCGGGTTCGTCGAAGTTGCGCACCGCCGCAACCGTGCGTCGGCCGTAGCCGCCGCCGAGGCTCAGGTGCAGCCAATCGATCGGATCGAGGCGGTCGGTCAGCGAAAAATCGAGTTGGTTGATCAGCGTCCGATCTCTGTATTGATCGAAAATTTCGAAGTCGATTTCGTCGTGCACCAGGCCCGCGCGGGCGGTCAGTTTGCTCCAGCGACCGAAGTCGAGGGTGGGCAGCAACGCGCCGCCGGCCCGCTGGGTAAGCACGTTGACCTGCGAGCGTTCCAGTTCGTCGTCGGGCGTGGCGAACTCGTTGTGTTCCTCGTCGGTCGCGCTCAGGTAACCGGTGAGGCGCAGCGAGAACGGACCGAACGCGCCCAACTGCGTGTGCAGCAGGCCGCCCAGGCGCGTGTCTTCGGGCAGGCGGTAATAGCGCTGCCGGCCGGTGTAGACGTTGTGCGGAATCTCGCGGTCGACATTGTCGTAAAAGAAGGTCGCGTGCGTCTGGGCCTGCGGCGCGAAGTGCACGCCGGCGCGGGCGCGCAGGTGATTGCGCGAATAGGCGCTGAATTCGCGGATGCCGCCGTCCTCGTTGTTGGTCAGGTCGAAGCGCAGCGGCATCGGCCAGCCGTCGGCGCTGTCGTGCGAGGCCATGGCGAAATACTGGAACCATTCGGCGGTGTCGCCCGCGCCCACGCTGAAGTAGTTCGTGCGGTGGTCGCCGAAGCGCGCGTCGAAGCGCCCGGTGAATTTGCGGCCCGCTTCGCGGGTAACGATCTCGATTACCGCGCCGCCTTCGCCGCCGAATTCCAACGGCGCGGGGCCGCCGTAGATGCGCAACCGGGCGATCTGATCGGCGGGCAGCGCTTCGAGATCGAGCGTGCCGAACAGCGCGTGGTTGACCGGCAGGCCGTCGACGAACACCCTTATCTGCGTGGGATCGGCGCCGTTGACCGAAGCGTAGCGTTCGCCGCGCTCGGGCCAGCGCAGGTTGCCCGGGACGAACGCGCCGGCCGCGTAGCGCACGGCGTCGGCGGCGGAGTGCGCGCCGTGGGCGATGATGTCCTCGCCGGTCAGCTCGACGACCGTGGCGGTCGGATCGTCGCCGGCGAGCGGTGAGCCCAGGGCGTAGGGCGCAGCGTAATCGCGGCCGCCCTCGTCGCCGGCCAGCACCGGTACGGCGAAGCACAGGATCACCAGCACCCAGGGAACGAATCGTCGCATAGGCCACCACTTGGAGTTGATTGGTCGATCATAGGTGCGCCGCGCAAGGGCCGTCAACCGCCGACTTGACCGCGCCGACTTTGGTTGCCGACAATAACATCATGAAACGTTTGCTCGTTGCCGGTTTGTTGTTGGCGATTTTATGGAGCGCGGCGCCGGCCCGCGCCGACATAAATGATTGGTGGCGGCTGGGATATCGTCCCGGGCCGTGGACCGTGTTGCCGGTGCGCGAGGAGCGGACCGCCGAACGCTACCGGGTATCGCTGGAGGCCGACTACTTGGTGATCGGCAATCCGAACAACGAGCCGGTGCGCGTCTGGCTGCCGCTGCCGGCCGACGACGCTTACCAGAACGTCTTCGCCTATCGCCTGCGGCCGCGCCCGGCGAAGATCCTGCACAGTCGCGACGGGTATCAAATCGCCGTGTTCGAATTCGGCCCGCGGATGATCGGCGAAACGGTGACGATCCGCTACGACGCCGAGGTGCGCCTGCGCGACATCGGCTGGCGGATCGACCCCGCGCGCATCGGCTCGCTGGCCGATGTGCCCGCGCGCATCCGCGCCGATTACCTGGTCGATGGGCCGATGTACGACATCCATCACCCGGCGATCGAGGCGGCCGCGCGCGAGGCGGTGGGCGAGGCGACCGCGCCGCTGGAGATCATGACGCGCATCGTCGGCTTCGTACGCAAGCGGCTCAATTATGACCTGGACGGCAAAAAGCCGCCCGCGCCCGAGGTGCTGGCCGCCGGGCACGGCTCGTGCTCCGAGCATTCGTTTTTGATGATCGCCCTGGCGCGCAATCGCGGCCTGCCGGCGCGCTACATGGCCGGCTCGCCGGTGCACCTGGGCTTGCTGAGCGGCAAGTACGTCGATCGCGTGTTTCACAAGGTCGTTGAGGTGTACCTGCCCGGCATCGGCTGGACGCCGGTGGAAAGCTCGGCGGGCTCGCGCTGGCGGGCGATGTCGCATCCGGCCGAGACGATCGGCTGGCTGCATCACCGGATGCTGTTTTTCGGGCACGAACCCGAACCGGGCCTCGCGCCGCTCAACCCCCGGCGCAACATCGCCACCTACGCGCCTTTCCGCCGGGGCTCGCAACTGAAGATCAAACGCAATTTGCGTCTGCAATGGCAACGTCCGTAGGCGAAGGGCGCTTGTCGGCTCCCCCCGTGAAATGGTAGCGTGGGCGCACGGTCCAACCGGGAGGAATCATGCGCGCGCGATGGATATTCGTGCTGGCGGCGTTGCTGCTGGCGGCGGCCTGCGATCCGACGGCGGTCAAGCCCGACGTCAAACACGAAGGGTCGTACCGCAGCTACCAACGTTTGCTGGACAACTGGACGCGGTCCGACAAAATCTACCGCAATTTCGAAACGCACCTGATCGTGTCGGCCACGTACTTCAGCGAGTCGATGCGCCGCGGGTACGTCGCCGAATACGCGCGCGCCTTCGATCTGCCGGCCGACGAAACCGACTTCATGCTCGAAGAGCAACTCAACAAAGACCGGCGCGACGTCGAGTTTATCATCGTGTGGTACACGCCGCGCATGCGCGACAACGATCTGGACGATCCGGACAGCTCGTGGCGACTGTGGTTCATCGACGCCGACGGAGTGAAGGTCGGCGCGAGCCAGGTCAAACGGCTGCGCGTGCGCCACACGAAGGAATATTTTCTCTTTCCCGAATACAACGAGTGGAGCCGCCTGTACCGCGTGACCTTCCCGGCGGTCGGGCCCGACGGCCAGGCGTTGCGCCGCGAAGAGGGGAAAGTGAAACTGCGCGTCGCCGGCGTCGAGGGCTCGTTCGATCTGATCTGGGATATGACGGCGACGCAGTAGTTTCTTTCGCCCTCACCCCGGGCTTCGCCCGACCCTCTCCCCCGGGAGAGGGTAAAAGCGGGCAACCTGGTCTCCCTTCTCCTCGTGGGAGAAGGGGCGGGGATGAGGGTTCGTGTTTTCGCCCTCACCCCGGGCTGACGCCGGAGCCATGATTGGTGGCACTGATACACGAGCGAGCAAAGCGAGCGAGTTTATCAGTGTCTGATTGTATGTCGGGTGGCGCTGTTTTGCGAGTGAACAACGTGAGCGAGTATAACAGTGTATATAAACACTGATAAGCCTCTCTTCGTTCGGCGTATCAGTGCCACCGAAAAAACGGGGGCAGCGTGAATCGTTGGTTGCGCGGCATCGCCCGGCTGACGCCGGCGCGGGTGCTGGCGATATTCATCGTCCTGTGGCTCGGCGTCGCCGTGCTGCTGGCGTTCTTTCACGTCTCGATGCCCTGGATCATCGCCTACGGCGGCGTCACGCTGATCTACGCGTTTTTCGTCGCCGGCTGGGCGATGATGCGCATGACGGCGCGGCTGCGCGGCGTGATGGACGAGGGCGAAACGCCCGACGGCGGCCTGCTGCTCGAAGCGCTGCCGCACGCGGTGATGATCGCCGACGGCGGCGGCAAGGTGCGCGCGGTGAACAACGCGTGGCTCGACCTGTTCGCTCTGTCGCGCAGCTCGACCTGGAACAAAAACTACAAGCGCTTCGCCGATCCGGTGCTGCGCGGCCACCTGGACCGTGTGCGCAAAACGAAGGAAGCGGCGCTGGGTTTGAATCTCTCCACGCGCCTGCCCGACGGCGCGAACCTGTCGTTCATGGCCGATCTGACGCCCTACGGCGAGGGTGTGCTGGCCGCGGCGCGTCCCACCGCGCGGCCGGGCAAGGGCGTGGTGCCGTATCTGGCCGTCGACCGCTACCGGCAACTGGGGCGGCTGGCGGAGCATGCCCTGGGCTTTCTCCAGCGTGAGTTGCGGACGATGGCCGAAACGCAGGCGTCGTGCGCCGAGCGGTTGCCCGCGCTGCTGCAGATGATGGACGACCTGCAGGCCGTGGCCGAGGAGAAGGCCGAGGCGGTCGAGGCGCTGGACCTGCGCCAATTGCTGACGCGCGTGCAACGGACCGTCGCGCCGTTTTTGGCCGACAAGGGATTGAAGCTGACCGCGTCGATCGCCGCGGATCTGCCGGGGGCGCGCGGCCGGGCGGCGCATTTGCGTTACGTGCTGCTGGCCTTGGTCATCGAGGCGCTGGCGGCGGCGCCGAACGGCAGCGAGGTGCGGTTAAGCGCGCAGCGCGGCGGCGAGGAAATCCGCATCGCCTTGGAAGACGAGGGCGCGGCGCTGGACGAAAACGCGGCGCAGAATCTGTTCACGCCCTTCGCCGACGAACAGCGCGGCCCGGGCTTTGCCGTCGCCCGGCAAATCGCCCGCGAGCACGGCGGCGACCTGCACTACGAAACGCGGGAAGGCGCCGGCCGCCGCTTCGTGCTCTACCTGCCGTGGGAAAAGGCGGAAACGTAACCGCCAACCGACATCGCCGACGGAGTTTTTTAATAATTCGTCAGCAAGTCTTAGGCCGTTAAAAATAAATTTCACAACCCGGCAATTGTTTTTTCAGCCGGTCGACTTGTTCCTGATTCACAGGACATCCGCGTAAATGGAGGCTTCGTAAATTCTTCAGTCCAGTCAGCAGCGTCAGGTCAGTGACTTTGGATGCGGTAAGGTTCAATTCCCGAAGTTTTGTCATGTTGGTCAACGGTGTCAGGTCGGTAACTTCCGTGGACCAGCAATCCAAAACCTCCATTTGGGTCATTTGGGCCAGCGGTGTCAGATCGGCGATTTTGGTGTTTTGCAAAATCAGATATTTCATTTGGGTCATGCCGGCCAGCGGCCGTAAATCGGTGACTTGAGTACCCAAGAGACTCAATCGTTTGAGTTGCGTCAATTCGGCCAATGGACTCAAGTCGTGAACGTCGGTTGCCCAAAGATCCAGGTCTTCAAGATCGGTCATTTTGGCCAATGGAGCGAGGTCTACCAGGTTGGTCGCCCAGCAGTTGAGCTTTTTTATCCTTTTCAAATTTTTCAATTCGGTCAGGACCGAAGGTTTTTTGAATTGGATGGTACTCAGATCGAGCTCGGTCAGTTTGGCCAATTCACCCAGCGGGGAAAGGTGGTCGACATTGGGGGAGCTCAGGGTCAACGATTCGAGGTTTTCCAATTCGAGCAGCGGTTGTAAATCGGATATTTCGACAGAGGATAGCGTCAAAATTTTCAGTTGCGTCATGCCGGCGAACGTTTCTCGGTTAATCGAGGGAGGATTTTCGCCGTACTCTTTGCCGGAACGAATCGTCAAATTTTCCAAATGAGTCAATCCGGCCAAAGGCGGAACGGTCGACACGTCGAGGCCCACGGTCAGGGTGTTCAGCTTCGACAATCTGGTGATGGGAGTCAGATCGCGTGCGGAAGTGTATATTTCCAAAGCCGTCAGGTTTTGCAGTTCCGTCAGAGGCGTCAGGTCTTGCTTATCGGTGGTGAGGATCAGCTTGCGCAGTTCGCGACATTGGCTGACGGCGCCAAGGTTGGCAGCCGCTCCGTCGAGGATATATAGCTCCCGAAGGTGCTTCATCTTGGAAACCAGGTTAAGGTCGAGGTCGGAAAATACCGTTTCCAGATGACGCATGTTAGACATGGATTGCAAAGCGGAAATGGTATTTTCGTCCCACTGATTGTCGTAGTGGCCGTTCCCTTCGAGATGCAGATAAAATATGTTTTGATATTCGGCCAAACACGCCAAAGAGGTCATGTTGCGCGCGTGCAGTTCATCGATGTAATAGATGTTTTTGTGTTGGGAGACGACGGTCTCGAGGTCCGATTGCTTATAGATAGAGTTCAATAGTAGGCCGACAACGAATTCGCCTTTGCCGATGTCGAGCCAATGGCGTGTGCCGAAATCCATCGATTCTTCACGGAAATGCAAGAACCGTTCATTGCCGCCAATCAGCCAGCGTTTTAGGTCCTGCCTGGACCAGGTGGAACGGCTGAAAGGCTTCGCCTCGCCAACGCTCACGATGCTGTCGATAGGCGCCTGGACGGTCGCGGGCGTTTTGACCGGCAGTTCCTCGCCGTCGATGAATATCGGTTCGCCGACTTTGTCGGAAGTGACTTCCAGTGTGAGCACGGAGGAGGGAGGGCGCGTATCGGTTTTGTTCGTGCATGCCAATACGCCGCCGACAACGACGGCTAGGCAAAGCAAAACGCCTAGGCGCAGGGTGATCCGTAACATGCAATGCTCCGATAAAAGAGTTATTCCACTTATTGTTTTTATATAACGGATGCAAAATAACGTCAAGCAGGGCGGTTGACGGGTTTGCCGGATGAAAAAAAGGCGCGAAACGGGTCCGCGCCTTTCGTCGATAAGCGGAGAAGATCAGACGACGACCACCTCGTCGTACTTGCCCCAGAGGGCGCGCAGGGTGTCGCAGATTTCGCCGACGCCGGCGTAGGCCTCGACGCACGCCATGATCGGATAGACGAGGTTGCCGTCGCCCTTGGCGGTGTCGGCCAGCGCGGCCAACGTCCGTTTGACGCGGTCGTTGTCGCGCTCGGCCTTGACTTGGGTCAGCCGCGCGACCTGCTCGGTTTCCACGCGCGGATCGACGCGCAACAGTTCCTCGGGCGGCGTTTCGGCCTGCTGGTACTTGTTGAGGCCGACGATGATCTTGCGTTTCTTTTCCACGTCCTGCTGCCACTCGTAGGCCTTGTTCTGAATTTCGGTCTGTACGTAGCCGCGCATGATCGCCTGGACCATGCCGCCCAGTTCGTCGATGCGATCCAGGTAGGCGCGGGCCTTGTTTTCCAGGTCGTCGGTCATGCTTTCGATCGCGTAGCTGCCGGCGAGCGGATCGATGAAGTCGGCCACGCCCGCTTCCTCGGCGATGATCTGCTGCGTGCGCAGCGCGATGGTCACCGATTCGGTCGAGGGCAGCGCCAGCGCCTCGTCGAAGCTGTTGGTGTGCAGGCTCTGCGTGCCGCCGAGCACCGCGGCCAGCGCCTGCATCGTCACGCGCACGATGTTGTTTTTCGGCTGCTGCGCGGTGAGCATCGAACCGGCCGTCTGCGTGTGGAAGCGCACCATCATGGACTTGGGGCTCTGCGCGCCGAAGCGATCCTTCATGATCGCCGCCCACAGGCGCCGCGCGGCGCGGAACTTGGCGACCTCTTCCAGGAAGTTGTTGTGCACGTTGAAGAAGAAGCTGAGGCGATCGGCGAACCGGTCGACGTCCAGTCCGGCGTCGATCGCCGCCTGCACGTAGGCGATGCCGTCGGCGAGCGTGAAGGCGATTTCCTGCGCCGCGCTCGAGCCGGCCTCGCGGATGTGGTAGCCGCTGATGCTGATTGTGTTCCACTTGGGCGCCACTTCGTTGCAGTAGGCGAAGATGTCGGCGATCAGGCGCATCGAGGGCTTGGGCGGGAAGATGTAGGTGCCGCGCGCGATGTATTCCTTGAGCACGTCGTTCTGGATCGTGCCGCGCAGCTTCGCCGGTTCAACGCCCTGTTTTTTGCCCAGGGCGATGTACATCGCCAGCAGCACGGCCGCCGGCGAGTTGATCGTCATCGAGGTCGAGACCTTGTCGAGCGGAATGCCGGCGAACAGCGTTTCCATGTCGGCCAGCGTGTCGATGGCCACGCCGACCTTGCCGACCTCGCCCTTGGACAGCGGCGCGTCGGAGTCGTAACCCATCTGCGTGGGCAGGTCGAAGGCGACCGACAGACCGCTCTGACCCTGTTCCAGTAAATACTTGAAGCGCCGGTTGGTGTCGGCGGCGGTGCCGAAGCCGCTGTACTGGCGCATCGTCCAGAAGCGGCCGCGGTACATCGTGGGCTGCACGCCGCGCGTGAACGGGTACTCGCCGGGGAAGCCCTCGTCGCGCAGATAGTCGTGCTCGGCGATGTCGGCGGGCGTGTAGAGCCGCTTGATTTCGATGTCGCTGGTCGTGGCGAAAGCCTCGCGCCGCTCGGGGAATTTGGCGAGCGTTTTGGCCACGGGTCCGTCGTTCCATAAACTAAGCTGTTCGGAGATCTTCTTGGTTGGATCGGACATAATTTGCTCCCACTGCGTGTTCGCAACAAGGCTGTAATGGCCCCCTTTTACAACTTTCCCGCGCGGGCGACAAGGACGTTCGATCGCCAAATAAAATCAGAAGGGCAGGCGCCCCAGATGCGGGTGCAGGCGGAAGAAAAAGCCTTCGACGAACCAGGCGACGTCGTTTGGATCCAGCGGGGTTTCGCCGCATTCGCCGTCGGGCCAGTGGTTGATCGCCAGCTCGTCGAGCAACGGCCAGCGCGTGGTGGCGTAGCCTTCGCGGCGGATGACGTCTTCGGCCAGGAGAATGCGCGCGCGCACCTGGTCGGTGAGGTCGAGGAGATTTTTCCCGTTTTCGGAAAAGCCGATCAGCCGGTTCTGTTCGCTGAAGGGCAGGCGCACCCAACTTTGGAACTGCTGCCCCAACGGCGTGCCGCGCGAAGCCGGGTACAGCCGCCCGCCCATCAACAGGCGGAAGCGGATCTGGCGCGGGAACGGCTCGCGGAACTGGCCGGCGAGGAAGGCCGACTCCAGCAGCTTGGTGTCGGTGGGCGCGGCGATGAAAATCACGTCGGCGCCGGTGGGCATCGGGGCCAGCAGGGCGTTGATTTCGCGCCCGAGGCGGTCGACGCGTTCGGCGCGCGCGGCGCGGTTGTGTCCGGCGAGGTAGGTTTGCGGCAAAAGGACAATCATCAGCAGCGCCAGGAAAACGAACCGCCGCTTGCGATGTTCGGGCGCGGGCGTCAGGTCGGCCAGCCACAGCGTGAGGAACATCAAGGGCAAATAAAACGCGGCGAAGGCGGCGTTGTCCGCGTCGGGCCGCGGCACGTTGAAGGAAATCAAATGCGGCAGCAGAGCGAGCACGGCCAGCACCGGCCACAACCACAGGCGCGGCCGGGCCCGCGTGAGGTAGATCGCCAGCGTCAGCGCGCCCGCGCCAAGCAGCGCGATGACGTAGAAGCCGATTTTTTCCTGCGACGTGCCCAGCGAGATGTCGAAGGGCAACGCGGCCGCGCGCAACGTCCAGGCGGCCAGATGCGCCACCGGCGTCGCGGCCCAACCGCGCAGTTGGTTGAGGTAGGGCGTCAGGCCGGTCACCGCGCCCAGGTACAGCAACGGCAAAAACCCGCCGAGCAGCGCGGCCAGCGGCGGCAGCCAACGACGGCCCGCCAGGCGTTCCCGGGCCGGCAAGGCCGGGGCGAGCGCGATGACCGACACGATCGCGAGCACGCCGACCGGATCGGCCGACACGGCCAGGCTGACGGTGATCATCAACATCAACAATAACGCGGCCCCGCGTCGGCGCAGGTACAGCACGGTGAAAATCGCGGCGAGCATCGTCAGCCACGCGGCAAGCAGAATCGACAGGCTGGTCAGGCCGAACACCGCGCCCACGGCCGCCGGGTGCAACGCGGCGATCAATCCGGCGATCCACCCCGTGCGGCGTTGCGGCGCCCACAGGTGCGCGAGCACGCCGACGCTGGCGGCGACGGCCAAATGCAGCAGCGTCAGCACAAGCAACAGGGCGAAGGGCGAAGAGTCAAACAGGTGAAACAGCGCGGCCAGCGCGGCCAGGCTCAGCGGCAGCATGTTGTTGAGCGCGAAGCCCAGCTCCGGTCCGCCCAGCGTGGTGGCCAGCGGCAGGCGGTCGGCGCCCAGGTCGGCGATCATCCGCCCGGTGAAAGCGAGGATGTAATCGGGCGCGTCGGCGAAGCCGACCGGCAGTTGGCGCAGCAGGAAAAAGGCGATCATCGCCGCCGCAAACGCGAACGCGCCGAGGCGGCGCGCACCGGGGGAATCAACGGGCTTCAGCTTGATCCTCCTCGCGGCGCTTGGCCAGCCGGCGCGTGGTCGCCCACAAGTGGCCGAGGGTGTCTTTCAACCGCGGATGATCGCGCAGGGCGGAACGGGCCAGCGCCTCGTCGATGTCCGCGGTTTCGACGGCGACGTCGTTCAACGGACGCGGGCGACGGACCACCGGTTCGCTCGGGGCGATCGGCCCGGTGACGATCCGCAGTTTGGTCACGCGGTCGCTGCCGGTGTGTTTGGCGATCTGCTCGAGGATCACGTCGGTGTGCATGCGCAGATCCTGGCCCCAGACGCTGTCGATGACGCGCACGACCAGCGTGTGGCCGTTGAGGCGGTCGGGGCGGCACACGGCGTTCAGGCGCTGCCCGACGATTTGCGGCCAGAGGGCGAACAGGCGGTGCCGGTCGACCACGCCGGTCAGTTTGAATTTGCGCGCGACGCTCTCGAGCACCTGATCGCTGTTGAGCCAGCCGCGCCGCGCCTTTTTGTCGCCCATGCGTCCTCCCGTTTCGGCGGGCACATTGTAACATAACCACCGCGCAAAACGATCGGCCAGAAAAGACTTGCGGCAAGTGGAGCAGAGGAGTAAAAAAAGCGCGCGAAAGAGGAAAGCCTGAGGATTTCCACCGAACGGGTACGGGTTTGAAAGCCACTATGCAAAAAACGTGGCGGCGCATCGCGGCGAACGCGGCGCTGATCCGCAACGACGAAACCACCTATTTAATGTTGATCGCTTCGCTGATCGGCCTGGGCGGCGGTCTGGGCGCGATCGGCTTTCGGCACCTCATCCATTTATTGAGCGTCGGCTTTCTCGGGCTCGCCTCGCTGCTCAATCGCCTGGCGAGCGGCGAAACGGTTTCCTATACGATTTTGTGGGACGTGCCGTTCTGGGTGAAGGTCATCGTTCCGACGACCGGCGGGTTGATCGTCGGGCCGTTGATTTACTTCCTCGCGCGTGAAACCAAGGGCCACGGCGTGCCCGAGGTGATGGTCGCGGTGGCGCTCAAGCGCGGCGTGATCCGCATGCGCGTGGTGTTCGCGAAGATGTTCTTCTCCGCGCTGACCATCGCCAGCGGCGGCTCGACCGGCCGCGAAGGACCGATCGTGCAGATCGGCAGCGCGCTGGGCAGCGGCATCGGGCAGTTGCTCAAGGTCAGCCCGAGCCGGATGAAAATCTTCGTCGGTTGCGGCGCGGCGGCCGGCATCGCGGCGACCTTCAACGCGCCGGTGGCCGGCATGTTCTTCGCGCTGGAGATCATCCTGGGCGACTTCGCGGTGGGCACGCTTTCGGCGGTGGCGATCAGCTCGGTGATGGCGACGGTCGTGGCGCGCATGTTCATCGGCGACGAGCTGGCGCTACGGCTGCCCTACGCCTTTTCGCTGGTGAGCGTGTGGGAGATCTTCACCTACATCGGCCTGGGCCTGTGCGCGGCGCTGGTGAGCATGCTTTACGTGCGCACGCTGACCGCGCTGGAATTGCTTTACGAGAAGATCCGCATTCCGGACTGGATCAAGCCGGCGACCGGCGGTCTGATGATCGGCGTGATCGGCATTTGGTTCCCGCAGATTTTCGGCGTGGGTTACGAGGCGATCGACCTGCTGTACGCCGGCAAGTTCGCGCTGTGGACGATGGCCTTGCTCGTCGTGCTCAAGATCCTGGCGACGAGCATCACGCTGGGGTCGGGCGGTTCGGGCGGCGTGTTCGCGCCGGCGTTGATGATCGGCGCGTTTCTGGGCGGCGCGTACGGCACGGCGGTGCACGCGTGGCTGCCGACGGTGACGGCCAATCCGGGCGCGTACGCGCTGGTGGCGATGGGCGCGGTGGTGGCGGCGGCGACGAACGCGCCGATCACCGCGATGCTGATTCTGTTCGAGATGACCGGCAACTACCTGATCATCATTCCGCTGATGATCACCTGCATCCTGGCCAACACGATGCGGCGCTTCTTCCTCTCCGAGTCGATCTACACGATCAAGCTGACCAAGCAGGGGATCAACATTTTCGGCGGGCGCGAGCAGACGATTCTGCAAAGCCTGGCGGTGGCCGACTACATGCGCACCGACCACGAGCCGATTCCGCGCTGGCTGCCGTTCGACGCGGTGGTCAAGGTGATGCTCAGCCGCGAAGAGTCGGAGTTTTACGTCGTCGACGAAAACAACACGCTGTGCGGCGAGATCAACATGCACACGGCCAAGGACATTCTGACCAGCCAGGGCCTGGGCGGCTTGGTGCTGGCCGACGACATCATGTACACCAACGTGGCGCAGGTGACGCCCGAGACGTCGCTGGCCGAGGCGATGAAGCTGCTGGGCCGGCGGCACGTCGACCAACTGCCGGTGGTCAAGTCCGAGAAGGATCAAACGTTCCTGGGCGTGATGCATCGTTCGGATCTGATCGACGCCTACAACCGCGAGATTCTGCGCCAGAGCGCGCTGGGCGTGCGTTACGTGCGCACCGAGCAGGAAGCGCAGGCGGAAAAGGGACTCAACGGCAAGACGGGCGACCTGGTCGAGATCGAACCGGACCAGGTGACGCGCGAGATCACCGTCGGCGATTACTTCAGCGATCAGACGCTGGCCGACTTGAACATCCGCGCGCGCTTCGGGGTGAACGTGGTGGCCATCCGCCGGCGCGAGTACGGCGCGGGCGCGGCGACCACGGTGCCCGATCCGACGATGCCGCTGACGCGCGGCGACACGATGGTCTGCGTGGGCACGCCCGAGCAGATCGAGGAACTCGAGCGCGTGGCGGCCAAGCCCGCCGGGCGCAAATAGCCCATCCGGTTATTGATCAATCAAATCGGGAGAGTTTTCTCAGGCTTCGACGAGCGCGAGCTGCGGATCGTCGTTTTCATTTTTGTCGTGGCGGCGGTCGACCATGTAGTTGGAGCCGTCGAGCTGTTTGACCGCTTTTTTCACTTCGCTGGCGGCGGCGGAGAATTCGCCGTAGTGGGTGAAGTTGCGGTTGATCGAAATGACCGCGGCGATCGAGAGCGACAGCAGCGGGAAACGGTTCTTGTTGCCCTTGCGGTCGACCGACTCGATGTAGCCGCGCATGCGGTCCTCGTCGTCATAGAAGGTGCTGGCGATCATGTCGAAGTTGAACAGCACCTGTTTGCAGATCGTGTCGACCGACTGCGGCTCGACGATCAGCACGAAGTCGTCGCCGCCGATGTGGCCGACGAAGCCGATCGCATCGGTCGAGCCGCGCACCGCGTTGGTCATGATGCGCGCGGTCATGCGGATGATTTCGTCGCCGCGCGAGAAACCGTAGCGGTCGTTGAACGGCTTGAAATTGTCGATGTCGATGTAGCCCAACGCGAAGGGCGTTTTGTTGTCGATGAGGTTTTGCACCGTCTGCAGGATCGTGTAGTTGCCCGGCAGGCGCGACAGCGGATTGGCGTCGAGGTAACGGCTGGATTTGACGATGGCCAGCCGCACGCGCAGACGCAGTTCGTCGAGGTTGAGCGGCAACAGCAGCAGGTCGTCGATCGGCAGACCTTCGAAGGTGGTGGTCGGTCCGAGCATTCCTTCCTCGAACAAACCCAGCACCGGCAGATAGCGGTAGACGCTGTCGTTTTTGAGGGTGCGCAGGAAGGTTTTCCAGCGGTCGCCTATGGCGGTCATGATGATCAGGTCGGGCGCTTCGTTGTAGATCTGCTGCATCGCCCGGTTCATATCTTCGATGGCATAAGCGAAGTGATCTTCGGCTTCCATGAGTTCGACCATCCGATCCGCGCGTTCGGGATCGGGATCCAGAATCATGATTCGCTTTTGCGCTTGCGACACCCTCTACCTCCGGATGGAGAGGAATCAATCGGCCGAGATCGTCTGTAGCTCCCGCTCGAGATCGATCACCAACTGTTCCAGGAACGCGCGGTTGATGTTGAGCATATCGGTGACGATGGCCGGCATCGGCATCACTTTGCTGCAGACTTCCGCCCCCGCCCCGACGGCCTTGGTGACGTTGTCGGCGAGGAAAACGACCACCGAATGCATCTGCGGATTTTTCGAACTTTCCGGGTGGTGATGGTAAGCCATCGGCACGCCCAGACGTTGCGGCAGGTGCCAGCGATCGCACAGCCACGAAGCGACTTCGGTGTGGTCGAAGCCCAGCAGTTTCTGTTCGGCCAGTTCGATGGGCATGTCGTGTTTGGCGGCGCCCATCTGCACCTTTCCGTAGATCACCGGCTCCTCGAGGATCAACACCACTTTGCCGATGTCGTGCAGCAAACCGGCCATGGCGATTTCCTCGGCATCGGGAATGCGCAGCTTTTCGCAGATCAAGCCGCAAGCCTTGGAGACGCCCAGCGAATGCTTCCACAATTCGCGCCAGTCGTTGGACATTTCCTCGAAGACGGTCGCCGACAGGATCAGACCTTTGACGACGTCGTAGCCCAACAGCACCAGGGCGTGGGTGATCGTGCTGATGCGCCCCGGGAAGCCGTAAAACGCGCTGTTGATCAGTTTGAGGATTTTCAACGACAGCATTTGATCCTGCCCGATCACGTCGCCGATCTGACTCATGGAAATCGACGGATCCTTGACCATCTCGTTGAAGCGGTCGAGGATGCTGGGGAAAGCGGGCAGGTTTTGCAGCTTGGCCAGCTTTTTCTGAAATTGGTCCTTGTCTAACAACATGATCAGCCGACTCTACTTTCCAAACGTTCGAGAACGATTTCTTTCAACACTTGGCCAATGGGGCACGCATCGACCAGGGAAAACCGCTGCTCGACTTTGGCCTTCATTTTTTCGAATTGCTCTTTGTTGATCGACTCGTTGCTTTCCACCCACAAGGAGATGATCTCCATGCGTTCGAAGCGATCGATCAAGGTTTGCGTCAATTCGGTGCCGGCGCCGCACAGGACGATGCCTTTGTTGTTTTCGATCGGCTGAGCCAGTACGTCGCCCGGCTGCGCCTGCGTCAGTTCGATTTTCCTCACCTTCAACGCCTCCGCGAAACTTCGATTCGCAGCGATGGTTCCTTATGACCCCAATACATGAGGATAAATTGGACATTCATCGGTTCGGCGGTGGGCCGAACCTTTGAAAGCCGAAATTTAGTATCATATATTTATTCTATTTTCCATGGCCTTTGCAACGGCCTTCGCGAAACTGTTTTTCCCATGGGAAAAGAAAATTATTTCACTGTGGTCGATTTAAACCATAGGCAAAACGCATATCCGGAAATCATGTTACAGGAATCGACCGGAGTCGCCAACGTCTTTTTTGCGACGCCGCGCGAGGCCTGTGGATGGGGGCGTTCGGCCTTTTGCCGCTTGCAGCGGGAAGAAGGTTCTGGTAGACAGAAACATCCTGCTTGGGATGGTTTAACTTCGCCGTCGCTCCCCGGGTCTGTAAGGGGCGACAAAGCGAAAAGGAAGCGAAATTCGATGGCGCATCTGATTCTGGGCATCGACATCGGAACGACGGAAATCAAAGCCGTGCTGGCCGAGGTGTCCTGGCGCGACGTCAACGTGCTGGCCACGTATGTCGAGCCCGTGCCGCGCGCGGAAGACGTGGCGCATCGCCTGCCGCCGATGGAAGCGGAAGTGATCACCTCCCAAGCCGAGGACCTGGAAGAGGGCGAGGCGGAGACGGATGTGCCCGGCGCGGAGCCGACGCCGCAACCGACCGAAACGCCGCCGCCCTGGGTGTTCGGACTGGCCGATCTGTTCAAGAAACACAACCTCGAGTATCAGGAAGTGCACACCTCGGTGCCCGGCGCGGAGGTCACCACGCATTTTCTGACCCTGCCGTTCGATAACCGCCGGCGCATCGAGCAGATCCTGCCCTTCGAGCTGGAGAACATCGTCCCGTTCAATCTGGACACCATGCACGTCGCCTTCGACGTGTTGGGCAAGGCTCCCGAGGGCGGCTTTAAAGTAATGGTGTGCATCACGCCCAAGGAGAATATCAAAAAGTTCCTGGGGCACCTGGCGCAGGCCGGCGTCGATCCGAAGAAGGTCGGCGTCATTCCGTTTTCGTTGTACGCCGCGGCGACCCTGCAACTGCCCGACGAGCAGGGCGCGTACGCGTTGATCGACTTCGGGCGGCACTACACCGACCTGACGCTGGTGGACAAGGGCGAGTTGCTCAACCTGCGTTCGATTCCGATGGGCGGCGCGATGCTGGACGAAAAACTGGCCAAGGCGCTGAACATCGATGCCGACCGGGCGCGGGAACTCAAAGAGACCAAAGCCGACCTGCGGGTCGACGACAAAGTCGCGCAGGTATTGCGCGAGGGCCTGGAGCCGCTGCTGGTCCGCTTGCGGCAGGTGTTGCAGGGCGCGCGGTCGCAGTTCGGGGTGGAGATCACCCGGATATACATGCTGGGCCGCGGCAGCCTCCTGCGGGGCCTGGACGATCTGCTGGCCGACGAATTGGGCGTCGAGGTTTCTCCCTTCACGTCGTTGCCGGCCGGCGCGCCGGTAAACAACAGCGACGACGACCATGTCAACCAGGCGCGGTTCGCCGCGGCGTTCGCCGAGGTACACAGCGGCGTGGGTCCGTTGCGCAACATGAAGCTCAATTTGCGCCTGGGCGAATTTTTCTACCGCAAGCAACGCACGGCGATAAAGGCGTCGATCCGCTCGGCGGTGGTGGTGGGCGTTATCATTCTGGCCCTGCTGCTGTACAACGTCGTGGCGTCGAACATGCAAAAGCGCAAGTATTACCAGGCGCTGTCGGACCAGGTGGTGCAGATCTACCTCAAGGCGTTCCCCGGCGTGCCGCCGACGCAGCCGCTGCAGCAGTTCCAGGCGCAGATCGGCAAAACGATAGACAAATACAAAACCGTCGGCTTCCTGGGCGAGGGCGACTTGCGGGCGCTGGACGTGATCAAGCAGCTCTCCGAGGCGATTCCACCCGAAATCACCGTGGACATCAAGAAGATCGACCTGACGCCGGACCTGCTCAAGTTCGAGGGTGAATGCAACGCCTTTGACGACGTCGATAAAATCGAGAACGTGCTCGGCGGACTGACCGGCTTCAAGAGCGTGAAAAAAGAGTCGAGCCGCTCGGTGTCGGAGAAGGTGAAATTCAAATTCTCCGTGCACCTGACCGACCGCGAGCGCTCCGCCACCGCCGGGGCGCGGACGCAACCCAAGGCGAAAACCAAGACAAGGACGAAGTAGACGCGATGAACCTGAACCTTGACGATCATCAAAAACGAATCGCCATGATCGCCGGCGCGGCGGTCGCGGTGCTGATGTTCCTGTGGGTGGTCGTGCTGCCGCGCTTGGGCATCGGCGGAATCGACGACAAGATCAAGGTCAAGGAAAACGAGCTGCGGGAAGTCATTCGCCTCTACAAGAGCTTCGAGCAGATCAAGGGCGACTTCAACCGCATCGAAAGCCAGATCAACCGCAACAAGAGCCTTTCGCTGCTCAGCGAGTTGTCGCGCATCGCCGAAAAGGTGAACGTCAAGCAGGGCATCGACTCGATGGTCAGCAAGGCCAAGCCGAAAAACGACTTCTATCAGGAAGAGGCCGTCGAAATGCGGGTCGAGAAGATCACCCTCGAGGAACTGACCCGCTTGCTGTACGAAATCGAGTACTCGACCAAGGTGTTGCGCGTGCGCAAGCTGCACGTGGAAGCGCGCTTCGACGACAAAACGCTGCTCAACGCCGTTCTGGAAGTGTCCACCTACAAGCGTCAGGAAAGCTGAGCCGCCTCAGCTTTTTGAAAAGATGTTAAGTTTTCATCACTCTTTTCAGAGGGGACGACCGCAGAGGTCGCTTGAAGTTTTGGCGACAAGCGGTTGAATGAACGAGTGATTTCAGCAGGCCGCACGAGATAGCCTAAGTGGGCATAATAATTGCAAAAATCCTGAGCCAGGTTCGTTGTTTGCACATCGGACGACAACCTTGCTTCAGGCCAGAGGCTCTGCCCCCCTCTGGCTTCTTTTTTTGGAAGCGATCGGAGAAGGCTTGCTGATCGAACATCATCGGCAATTGCTCGCCGCTGTGCGACTGGCGCGGTTCAACGGCGTGGGCGCCAAGCGCTTCGTCGACCTGGTGCGCGAACACGGTTCACCGGGGGAGGCGCTGACGGCGCTGGGCGCGCAAAGCGAGCTGCTTCCCGCCGGCGACAAAGCTCCCCTGCTCGAAGAACAACAGCGGGTCGAGGCTTTCCTTCGACGCGGCGGGTGCGGCACATTCTGGGGCGCCTACGATTATCCGCGTCTGCTGGCCGGGATCAACGAACCGCCGCCGTTTCTGTTTTATCGCGGTCCGCTGTGGCCGCCGGACGCTTTCGCGGTGGCGATCGTCGGTCCGCGCCAGGCGGGCGAACGGGCGACCAAATTCGCCGGCGAACTGGCCCGCAAACTTAGCGCCTTCGGCGTGACGATCGTCAGCGGCGGGGCCGAGGGCGTGGACGCGGCGGCGCATTGGGGCGCGCTGAACGCGGGCGGACGCACGGTGTTGGTGACGGCCACCGGCCTGGACAAATGCTATCCCGAAAAAAACCGCGAATTGTTCGAGCGCGTAGCGCGGCAGGGCAGCGTGGTGACCGAACTGCTGCCGGGCACGCCGCCGCGACGCGATTTCTTTCCCACGCGCAACCGGATCGTCGTGGGGCTGGCGCAGGCGCTGGTGGTGGTCGGCGGACGCCTGAAAAGCGGCAGCGCTTCGTCCTGGCGGCACATGCGCAAACTCGGCCGGCCGATCTTCACCTGGACCGGCGCCGATCCGAACCGCTTCGAATTGCCGGCGGCGATCGTCGAGGCCGGCGGCCTGCGATTGTCCGAACCCGACGCCGAACTGGTGCTCAGCCAGATGCTTCAACAACGCCCCTGAATCACAGAAGGTTTATCGTCCTGCTTGCGCGCGAAGGCCGAAGCGGCTACCTTCATGAATGAAAGGAGCGGCGATGTCCAAACCGGTGCGCTGGATCATTCTGATCGTGTGGCTGGCCATGCTGACGATCTTCGCCATGCGCAATCTTCCCGATAAGAAAGCCGCCAACGTGTTGGAGGTCGCCGCGGCCGAGGGCCTGGACGCCGACCAGAAGTGGTACGGCTTTTACATCGAGCAGCCCGGCAACAAGCGGGCGAAAATCGGCTGGCTGGCCAGCGAGCGCAAACAGACCGCCTCGGGGTACGTCACGCGCACCAACAATTACATGCGCCTGGCCATTCAGGGCGCCGAACGGGTGGTGCGCACCGAAACCAAGGTGCTGACCGATTTGCAGCACAAGCTGCAGTACCTCGATTTTTCGATGAGCTCCGATCTGGTCAAGTTCAAGGTGATCGGCACGGTGCGCGGCAACCGGCTGGACCTGGACATCGAAACCGCCGCCGGCCGGCGCGAGGAAACGCTGCCGCTGACCGAAGTGCCGCTGATGCCCGACGACCTGACCGACCTGCTGGCCGACGAGGGCGGCCTGCAGGTGGGCGAAACCTACGAGATGCCCTTCTTCGAGCCGTCTACCTTCCGCTACGACAAGGCGAAGATCCGCGTGGTCGACCGCATCGAGCACACCGCCGCCGACGGCACGAAGATCGTCGCGTTCCGCGTGGTCACCGACCTGGCCGGGGCGCGCGCCGAATCGATCGTCGACGAGCGCGGCGAAACGCTCGAACAGCGCCTGGCCGGCTTCGTCATGGTGCGCGAACCGCATCAGGCGGCGATGGAGCAGGGGTGGTCGAAAAAGCCGACCGACATCCCCGAGCTGGCCGCCGTCAACAGCGACAAGCAGATTCCCGATTCGCGCAAGAGCAAGCGGCTCAAGGTGCGCCTGAACGGCGTGACCCTCGACGATCTGCCGATCGACGACGAGCGCCAGACGCTCGATGACCAAAACGTCCTGACCGTCGTGAAAAACCCGCTGCCGGAAAAGGGCGGCTTCAAGATCCCCTACCGAGGCGACGACGAAGCTGCTCGAGCTGCTCAAGGCCACGCCGCTGCTGGAGGTCGACGATCCGGCCATCATCCGGCAGGCGCGCGAGATCGTGCCCGAGGGCGCCGACGCGCTGGCCGCGGCCCAGGCGATCGCCAAGTGGGTGAACGTCAACCTGAAAAAGAAACCGCTCATTTCGATGACCAGCGCCAAGGAAGTGCTGATGGTCCGGCAGGGCGACTGCAACGAGCACGCCGCGCTGTTCGCCGCCCTGGCGCGCGCGGCCGGATTGCCCGCGCAGGTGCACGTGGGCCTGGTGTATCATCAGGGCGCGTTTTATTACCACGCGTGGAACGGCGTGTACGTCGGCGAATGGATCAGCCTGGACGCCACCTTCGGCCAGTTTCCCGCCGACGCGACGCACCTGCGCATCGTCTCGGGCGGGTTGGACCGGCAGATCGACATCATCCGGCTGATGGGAAGCGTGAATATCAACGTCTTGGAGTGGCAATGATCACCACGAAGGGCTTGACCAAAAAATACGGCGATCTGGTGGCCGTGGACAACCTCGACCTGGAAGTGCGCGAGGGCGAGATCTTCGGTTTCCTCGGGCCCAACGGCGCGGGCAAGACCACGACGATCAAAATGATCGTGGGCATGCTGCAGCCGACCGCCGGCGAAATCTTCATCGGCGGCATCGACGCGATCAAGAATCCGCTGGAGGCCAAGGCGATCCTGGGGTACATCCCCGACCGGCCGTACCTGTACGAGAAGCTGACGGCCAAGGAGTTTCTGCGGTTCATCGGCGGGCTCTACAGCGTGCCGGCGGAGGAAATCGAATCCTTCGGCGCCGATTTGCTCAAGCTGTTCGAACTGGAGGATTGGGCCGGCGACCTGATTGAAAATTTTTCGCACGGCATGAAGCAGCGCCTGATCATGTGCGCCGCGCTGCTGCATCGGCCGCACGTGTTCATGGTCGACGAACCGATGGTCGGCCTGGACCCCAAGGGCGCGCGGCTGGTCAAGCGTATCTTCCGCCGCCTGGTCGACAACGGCAACACGCTGTTCATGTCGACCCACACGCTGGAAGTGGCCGAGGAGGTCTGCGACCGCATCGCGATCATCAACCACGGCCGGATCATCGCCCAGGGCACGATGGACGAGCTGCGCCAGATGTCGGCCGAACCCGATTCCGGCCTCGAGTCGATCTTCCTCGAACTGACCGGCGGCGCCGAAATGAGCGAACTGATCGACGTGCTGAAAGAGTAGATCTCTAAATTCTTCTGTGATATCAACGTGCACGACTCTCTTTCGAAAATTTATTAACCAAACAGTCAAAAGCTTCTCATGTTTTCCTCGCTATTAACCGATTAGTCAATTATGAGCGACGACAAACCGGAATCTGAGGAGGTAAACATGAAGGTCGGGTATTTGATGCCCTTGATGGTGTTGGTTGTGGCGATGTCTCTGTGGCTGGTCGCGGGGTGTGGGGGCGACGACGACGATGATGACGATGACGGCGGCAGCGGCGACGGTACGTCCTGCGAGCAGGCCTGCGCGGTCGTCTACGACGATTGCCAGATGTATCTGGAAGACGAGAACGAGGCGCCCATGTCACGCAGCGAGTGCGTCGACTTTTGCGTTTCCGAGGGCGGCCAGAACAGTTGCACCAACGCCTGCTTCGCGCAATTCGAGGAGGACGGCTACTGCACGCCGCTGCTGACCTGCCTGTACGACTGTATCCTGTAAAGCGATTCGCGATAAAGGAACGCCGGGGACATGAAATCGTCGTGTCCCCGATTTTTTTATGGCCCTCACCCCCGCCCCTTCTCCCGCCGGGAGCGGGGAGATCGGGCGGTCGTTTTCACTCTCTCCTTGGGGAGAGGGTCGGGCGCAGCCCGGGGTGAGGGAGAATGTTCGGGGAGAAAAATCGTCGTGTTCCCGGATTTCGTTTTGTTTCTTGACGTCGAGACGATTTGCCCCTAGTTTCACCATGGGGAGCACGAGGGGACCATCGATGGATTTTACTTGGCAATACTGGTTGACCGGTCTGGTTTTGACCGCCGTGTTATCCCTGGCTCATGGGCTGGCCATGCGCCAACGTTACCACAAGGACGAACGCGCCGACATTTTCGCCGGCGATCCCACCTACCGGCCGCTGCTGATCTCCTATTGTTTCGTGCTGGGCATGGCCATCTCCGAGGCGTGGTACCATTCGCCGATCGATGACGGCATTCCCGCGTTGTTTTTCACGGGTCTGGTCACCGTGATCGTCGCACGGCTGCTGACGTCCTGGGCGTACAAGACACTGGGACGCAATTACGCGCCGACCGCGTACAACGACGACGAGTCGCATACGCTGGTCAAGGACGGGCCGTACCGCTACTTCCGGCATCCGATCTACGCCGGCAACTTCCTGTTTCTCGTGGGGGTGCTGCAACTGGCGCAGGCGTACACCGCCTGGCTGGCGATGCTGCCGTACATGCTGATGCTGCTGTGGCGCGTACAGGTGGAAGAGCATCACCTGGACCAGAAGTTCAAGAACGTCTGAGGCGATTCCCTACAATTGCGGCAGGACGAGAGCGATTTCGTCCGGATCGTACGCGCGCAAGCGGGCGAGGATCGTTTCTTTGATCTCGTCGCGCACGCGCCGGAAGACGACCATGCGTTCCTCTTCGCTGCCGACGGCGGCGTCGGGATTGTCAAAGCCGATGTGCTCGCGCCGCTTGCCGCCGAAAAACACGGGGCAGTTTTGGTCGGCGTCGCCGCACAGGGTGATCACCAGGTCGAAGGGACGATCGGCGTAGACGTCGAGCGACTCGCTTTTCGCGTGCGGATGCGCCACGCCGATTTCGGCCAGCGCCCGCAGCGCCAGCGGGTTGGGCGTGCCCGGTTTGGTGCCGGCGGAAAAGGCTTCCCATCGATCGCCGAGAAAATGATTGACCAGCGCCTCGGCCATTTGGCTGCGGCAGGCGTTGCGCGTGCAGATGAACAAAACGGTTTTCTTTTCCATGCGGCCAATGTGACCACCAAGCTTGAACCGGTCAAGGCGCGGCGTGGTCTTTAACCGAAAAGATTCTGAAACGTTTCGCTCTTGCGAGCGGGCGCAGACAACGTTAGTCTGCTGCTCGCAGGCCGGAAAAGGAGTGTGTGGACCGTGGAAGATAGCAAAGCCTTGCCTTGGTACAAGCGCTGGTTCGGCGGCATCGGTTGGAAGGATTACCTGTCGGCGGTGCCGTTTTGCATCGGCTTTTTGCTGATGCCGCTGCTGCCGACGGCGGGCATTTACTACGTCGCGCGGCAGGGCCAGGCCCCGCTGGTGCTTTTGTTGCTGCTGTTTCTCGCCTTCGGTTATCCGGTCCTGCGCGTCAAACGGTATCGCGCCGCCTGGTGGGTGGGCACGCTGATCGGCGTGGGCAGCCTGTTCGGCCTGGCGGTGACCAACGTGGTGGTCGGCCGGTTCTTCGGTTTTTACACCTTTCTGACCTGGATCATCGCGATCGCCTTCCTGGTGCTGAACTGGAAGAAATTCCGCTGGTGGACCTTCGTGGTCGTCGCGGTGGTCGTCCTGATCCACATGGTGCCGATGGGCTTCGGGCGCACGGTCTCGATGGCGCTGGCGATGGGCCTGATGGCGCTGTATTTCCGGCTGCCGGACCGCGACAACTTCCCGCGCTTTCCGCTGGTTATCAGCGTGATCATGGCGATGCTCATCGCGCACGGTGTGACCTTCTATTTCGACGTGGGCGGCCGGGCCGAGGTGCGCAATCATCCGGCGGCGCGCAAGGTGTTCGAATACGAAGGCCAGCGCCGTGGCTGGGTGCGCGCCCTGGGCGGCAACACGCGCTTTCTGACGCCCACCTGCGACGGCAAGGAATTTATGGTCGGCAACAAGTTCACCTTCCGCTCGGGCCTGACGTTCATCGATCCGGCGACCGGCAAGAACCGCCGGATCCCCATGACCGGGGGTACGACCGACAACGTCGCGCTCGACTGCGCCGCCAACATGATTTACGTGGGCAACATGGGCCGCAACGAGATCATGGTGTACGACCCGAACCGGCTCAAGCGTCCGATCAAGCGCGAGGGAATGGACGGCGTGCGCGTCGGCCTGCTGCGGCTCGATCGCCGCATGGACCGCTTGTACGTGGCCACCTCGAACACGAACATGCTGCACGTGTTGCGCGCTTCGACGCTGGCCGATTCCGGCGCCGGCGTTACGTTGGGCAATTCGGTGACCGACATGGTCATCGATTATTACCATGGACACGACGTGGTGGCCGTGACGATGGGCGGCGAGCTGGTGCGCATCGCCGGCGATACGGGCCAGGTGGAGAAGAAAGCGCCGGTGGGCTTCGGCCTGTTGATTTACAACCTCGCCCTCGACAGCGAGGGCCGGCGGTTGTTCGTCACGTCGTTGTTCGGGCGGCAGTTGCAGGCCTTCGACGCCGACACCTTCGAGCCGCAGACCATGGTGCCGCTGTTCAAGGGCGGCCGGTACATGCAGTTCGACGCCAGGCGCGACCTGGTGTACGTCGGCAACTTCTTCGCCGGGACGATCACCGCTTACGCCAGCCAGAGCCTGGAGAGCGTCTGGACGATGAAGGTCGGCCGCCGCGTGCGCTACCTGACCCTGGATACCCTGCGCGATCAGTTGTGCTTCACCAGCCAGCAGGGCGGCTATTGCCTGTGGTTGGATAAACTGAGCCCGGCGCCCGCGCCGACGCCCGCACCGCCGCCGATCGCGACGCCGGAACCGGCGCCGACCGACGAAGCGTCGCCCGCATCGGAGGAAACGTCGCCCGCAACCGAGGAAGCGCCGAGCGCGCCAACGGAAAGCCCGGCGTCGACAATCGAGTAACCCCCCTTGGTCCGCCGCGAAAAATCCGGTACATGATAGGTGGTCTTGTTCGCTTGGGGGTTACGTGAAAAAAATAGTGTTGCTGGTCGTCGCACTGGCGGTGTGCGTCGGCTGCGCCAAGCTCTCCGGTCCGCCGCCGATGCCGGTTTACCTGATCGCCGTGGACACGTTGCGGGCGGATGCGCTCAGTTGTTACGGGGGCAAGCACCCGACGCCCGCGCTGGATCGATTCGCCCAACAAGCCGTGCTGTTCGAACATTGTCTGGCGCCGTCGAGCTGGACCGTGCCGAGCATGGCCAGCCTGATGACCGGCTTGTATCCGTTCCACCACGGCACGACCAAGGCGTTGCAGGAATACGGCCGCGTGCTGAGCCAGCAGACGCTCAACAACGGCTACACGACGCTGGCCGAGGCGATGAAAGAAGCCGGCTATCGCACCTACGGCATCAGCGCCAACGGGCATCTGGCCGAAAAATACGGCTTCGCGCAGGGCTTCGACGAGTACGTCGTGCACGAATTCACGCCGCGGCAGGCCGTGGCCGGCTCCTGGGCCGGATTGTTGCCGCGCCTGACCGGCGAGCAGCGCTTCGGCCAGGCGGTGTTCGCGTTTTTGTTTTTCTTCGACCCGCATCATCCGTACATGCCGCAGCAGCCGTACATCGACGCGTACGATCCGGACTGGAGGAAGCAACTGGAAGTGCTGCCCTCGCACGATCTGGGGAACTTGCAGCGCGACGGATTTTTCGAAAAACACAAGGCGGTCGTGCCGCATTTGCGCGCGGCGTACGATTCGGAAGTCACGGCGCTGGACGCGTATCTCGGCGAATTGCTGCCCACGTTGCCGGGCTACCACGACGCGCTGGTGATCGTCACCGCCGACCACGGCGAATCCTTCGACGAGCACGGCGTGATGGTGCACGGCAACAACGTGTACGAACCGGAAACGCACATTCCGCTGATGATCAAGCTGCCGCAGGGCCGGCTGGCGGGCACGCGCATCGCCGCGCCGGTGAGCCTGGTGGACGTCATGCCGACGATCCTCGCGGCGGTCAAGTCGCCCAAGCGGCCCAAGAGCGACGGCGTCAGTTTGCTGCCGTTGCTGGTGGGGCAGGCGGGCGAACGGGCGGTGTATTCCGCCATCGATCTGCCTTGGGCGCGGCAGCGGGCGATGCTGCGTTGGCCGTTCAAAACGGTGCTGATCGATGAGAAAACGGTGCAGTTGTTCGATCTGTCGCAGGACCCGACGGAGGGCAAGGATCTGGCCGCCGCGCATCCGCAAGCCAAAGCATGGGCCGAGCAACTACGCGCCGCCACCAACAACGAAGTGCGCTTTCCGCCACGGGTGATTTCCGGGGAGATTCCGGATCATCTGAAAAAGAAACTGCGTGAATTGGGCTACGTGCATTAATTAAAAAAAGCCCGCCCCCCCGAAGGGAGCGGGCTCGGATCGTTCGCTTTGTCGTGCGTCACGTCGTAACGGTGAAGCAGACTTCCTCGGTCAGATCGCTGTGATTGTCGTTGGCGTCGGTCGCGCCCACGTCCACGCAGTATTCACCGGGGGCCATGCCCTGGGTGCCGACGGACACGGAGATCAGGGTCGGGGCTTCGCAATCGGTGCCTTCTTCCAACAGCGAAGACCAGCGGGACATATCCAACGGATTTTCGGTTAGGAAGGCCTGGGTGGAACCGGCGGTGAAAATGTACACGCCGCCCCAGGTGTCGCCGCCTTCGTCGTACAGATCGTTTTCCTCGTCGCAGATTTCGATCTTCAACGAAACGGAGCCGCCGTCGGTAATGCTGATTTCATCGGGATTCCAACGGACGTTGCTCAGGACCGGGCCGCCGGCGTCGGAAGACCAATCGTCGTCGTCATCGTCGTCGTCGTCATCATCATCGTCGTCATCATCGTCGTCGTCGTCGTCGTCGCCGCCGTTGTCGTCATCGTCGTCTTCAACGCAGAACGCGCACAGGTCGCCCGTGTCGCCTTCTTCGGTTTCGACGTCATCTTCCTCGCAGCCGATCAACAGTGCGCCGGTCAGGCACAGACTGAGCACCAGGGCCAAAACGACCAATACGTTGCGGTCGGTGGAAGTACGCAACATGAAAAACCTCCTTGCATACCACGCTGGAAATCAAAACCGTCGATACTTCGACGCATCATCCTCAGGTCGAAAAGCAACATCTTTTACCATGGGGGTTGTGGGGGGTCAAGCGTAAATCAGGCTGGTTTACTCATTGAACGGGCATGAAAAAAGGGCCTCCCGAAGGAGGCCCTCACCATTACGGATAGGGTCTTGCGCTTACGGGTTGTGGGTCACGCAGAGGTTGGTCAGCAGGTTGCTGAAGTTACCCGCGTTGTCCGTAGCCTCGATGTCGGCGCAGTAGGTGCCCGGGGTACCCGGGTCGCTTTCCGGGGCAAACAGAACGTTGATGCCGGTCTGGACCGGGGCGTTGCAATCGCCAACGTTACCCAGATCGCTGTCCGGAGGATTGTTCAGGTCGGCCCAGGTCAGGTCGCCGGCCAGGAACGGGCTGGTCGTGCCACTCTGGTACACGAACACTTCGCCGTCAGGCAGCAGGTCGTTGTTGGGGTCACAGACGCTCCAGAACAGGGCGCTGTAGTACATCTGCTCATCGTAACCGGTGAACTCGCCGAGGGTCGTGGTGGCCGGATCCCAGCCGCCCGCGCTCAGCACCGGGGCGTCAGCGTCGTCGTCGTCATCGTCGTCGTCGTCGTCATCGTCGTCGTCGCCGGTGTCGTCGTCGTCATCATCGTCGCCGGTATCGTCGTCATCGTCGTCGTCATCGAAGAAATCGTCGTCGTCGTCATCATCATCGTCGTCATCGTCGTCGTCATCGTCGTCGCCGCAGGCCAGGACGAAGCCGAGGCTCAGCACCATCGCCGCGACCAACGCGAACAGAAACAATTTGTTGTTCCACACTTTCATTTAAACTCCTCCTTTACGTTGCCGTTTTTGTCCGTTGGCTCCTGAATTTCAGAGAAACAATCGTCCAATACGAATGTAAGGTAAAAGAACAACGCAACCTTGCTCTCTCACTATCAAGAGAGACTTATACCACGCCGGTCGCCGAAGGCAAGCCCTCGTCAACCGCTTGGCAAAACCTCTACCACAACTGTTTAAATAGGGTCAAGGCTAAAATCCCATTCTTTAGCAAATCATGAAAATACCACTATTTATCAAGAAGTTATATCTTTATGAAACCGGCGCGCTTCCGGCCGAAAACCCTTGTTTGTCGAAAATAACTTATAAATTTCAGCGTTGGAACGTTTTATTAACATATCTTGACGTTGCTTCGATTGCCGTGATAGGACCTTACCCGATATTTGCTTTCGACTCGCGGAGTGGCTTATGAAATGCCCCGAATGCGGTTTCGTTTCCTTTGACGATCTGGACAATTGCAAGCGTTGCGGCTTCGACTTCGTCGCCTATCGTCGCGGCGAGGTTGCGCCACGATCCAAGCTGCTGGGCCGTCTGCGCGGTAAATCGGCCGGTTCGAGCGCTTCCCGAGTTCTCAACGATCTGGAGCAGGCTCGCGAAACGACCCAGCGCGAATCGACTCTGCGCCGCGAGCGGGAAGAGGCCACCCGCAACTATCTGGCCCGCGAACGGCTGATCCGCGAGGAAAAGGCGCAGTTGCGCCGCACCTACGATCGGGCCACCGACCAGCATGATCGCGATGAAATCCGCAAACAAATCGAGATATTGGAGCAACGCCGGCAAAAGCTGTCGGAGGAAAAGAAGGCCTTCGAGGTGCGCCAGCAGGCCTTGGAGAAGAAATTCCGCGATCAAACCGCCATGGCGCGGCTGAAGGTCGAGCAGGAGCTGAAGCAGGCCGAGGAGTCCGTCGTGCGCCGCCGCGAGCGCGAAGAGGCGGAAATCCGGAAAATGCAAAACGAATTGGAGGCGCAACGGGAGAAAATCCGGCGCGAACAGGCGGAGCATCAGCGGCAACTGGAGGCCGAACGCGAGCGTCTGGCCCATGAGCGCGCCACGCTGGAGAAGCAAAAACAGTCGGTGCAGGAATCCGAGGAAGCTTACCAGGCGCGCATTGCCGAGCAACAGCGGCGCGCGCAGGAAATCGCCGCGACGTTGCGGGAAAAGGAAGAACAACTGGTTTCCGAGCGCGCCCGGGCGAACGAGGCCGAGCAAGAGGCGGAGCGTCTGCAATCCAAGGCCGAGGAGATCATCTCCCATTTTGTGCAGCATTTGGAGGACAACGGCCAGGGCGAGGAAGCCAAACCGGCGGGAGAGACGGTCGAGAAGAAAAAGGTGCTGCTGGGCGTCGACTACGATTCGATGCGCCAGCAATGGCGCGAGTCGCTCGCCGGCGACCGCAAGCCGACGCCCGAGGATTACCTGGCGGTGCTCAGCGAAGGCCGGCGCAAGGCCAAACGGCCCGCGGCGGAGTCGGCCGAGGCGGCGGCGGAGTCGATCGAAAACGACGAAGAGATCGTCATCGAGGAGACGACCTTCGAGGAAGAGGAAGATGAAACGCCGGCGGCGCACGAGGCCCGTCCGACCGCCGAACCGCGCCGACGGCACGTCGTGCCCAAGGGCGGATTGATTCGCCGCAGCATCGCCGCCATGATCGACATGACCTTGTTGCTGATGGCGTTGGGCGTTTTTCTGGTGATCGGCCGCCTGGTGACCGGCAGCCAGGGCGGCAGCGCGCGCGATCTGATGCTGGCCCTGGGGCTTCCTTTTTATATTTTGTTCATCCTGCTGGCCGCCGCGTACGTCACCTACGTGCACGGAACATACGGCCAGACCCTGGGCCAACGCCTGCTGCGCATACGGGTGCTGACCACCCACGGCGAGGAATTGACCTATCTCACGGCGTTTTTCCGCTTCGTGGTCACCTGTTTCGCCATCGGTTTTTTGGGCATGGGCGTGGTGTGGATCGGGCTGGATCCCAACAAGCAGGGGTGGCATGATAAACTTGCGCGCACGGTGGTCATTCGGGCTTGAAACATTGCGATAGTCGCTTGACGCCGCGCCGTTAACACACCATACTTTTGACAATTTTCTTGCCGGGGATTCGAGGCGGGCAGAGAGAATTGGCAGGCCGCTAAAAGATTGGTATGCTCACACCTTTCGCGAACGAAAACGGATAAAGGACCATTCAGCTTGAAGGACATCTTTTCTGACGAGACCCTCGACCGCTTGGACGGCGCCATCGAACAATCGATGTCGGCGCGGACCTTCGTGGTCGGAGATATGATCGGCGGCCGTTTCAAAGTCGAGCGGGTTGTGGGACGCGGCAACTTCGGCTTTGTCTACCGCGCGCTGGATACGCAGTCGGGCAAGAAGCGCGCCATCAAAACGTTTTACGAACGACTGACGAGCCGTCCCGGCGCCGCCGTCGCCCTGCGCGCCCTGGGCGATCGCCTGCGCGACGTGGTGCATCCCAACCTGGTGCGCGTGTTTGAAACGGGCGCCGACGGCAACCTGGTTTATTTCGTGGAAGAGTTCGTCAGCGCGCTGACGTTGGACAAGCTGGTCGAGGCCGTGCGCAAGCACGCACCGGAAAAGGGGTTCCCCGAAGAGCAAATGTCCGAGGTGGTGCACCAAGTGTGCGCCGGGCTGGAACAACTCGGCGATCTGCCGCACATGGGTTTGACGCCGCAAAATATTTTCATGAGCAAGGCCGGCGTCAAACTGTCGGACATCGGCGTGGCCAGTTGGCTGCGCGAGGTGATGACGGCCAACGATTTCCAGGTAATGTCCGGGCGCACGTTCCTGGCGCCGGAATTCGTGCGCGACGGCGTGCGCAACGGCGCCGCCGACGTCTACAGCCTGGGCAAGCTGCTTGAATATCTGCTGACGCTGGAAGTGCCCGCCGTCGGGCGCGTCGGCGGACCGATCAAAGGCGAGCACGCCGCCGGGTTGCTCGACCTGGTGCGCAACGCCTGCGACGAGGATCCGGAACAGCGCCTGCCCAATCCGGGCGTTTTCCTGGGCGCCTACGAAGCGGCGCGCGCGGCCCGGCCCGTCGCCCCGGTCGTCGAAGAGGAAGCCGTCCGGCCGGAAGAAGCCGCCGAGGATCGTCTGGCCGAAGCGGCGGAACTGGCGCTGTCGGCCGTGAGCGAAGCGGTCACCAGCGATCATCGCGAGCGCGAGGCGCTGGAGGAAGTCGCCGCGGTCGTCGAGCGGGAAACCGTCGAGCGCGAAACCGTCGTGAGCGAAGAGGAGCCCGCGGCCGTCGAGCCGCCGGACGAGCATTTCGCGGCGGAAGAGGAATTTTTCGGCGAGGCGCTCAGCCAGGGCGAAGCCGCGCGCGAAGCCCCCGGCGAACTGCCGGCCATCGAGGAAGAGCTGCCGCCGATCGGCGATTACGAAGCGCCGACCCGCGCCGCGGAAATGCCGCCGGTGTTGACGGCCAAAGCGCCGGCGAAAAGCCGCGCCTGGCTGGGATGGCTCGCGGCGGCCGTCGTCGCGGTGCTGGTCGTGGTCGGCGTGATGAACAAAGATCGTCTGCTGCCCCAGCCGACCGAGCCCACGCCGGTGGTCGATCAGGACACCTTCGATCTGGAAGGCATTACTTACCGTCCCGAACCGGGCGGCCCGACCTACGATGAGATGATGGAAGCGCTGTTGCTGCAGGCCAGCACCTACGTGAGCCAGAATCGCATCACCGATCCGCCGGAGGAAAGCGCCTTCGGTCTGTACAGCTTCATTTTGGATATCGATCCGAAAAACGCCAAGGCGCAGGAAGGCCTCACGTCGATCGAAAACCGCTACCTGACGCTCGGTCGCGCGTTCATGAATTCGAAAAATTATCCGCGCGCGCAGTGGGCGTTCCGCAAGGTGCTGTTCGTCAACAAGAAGAACGACGAGGCCACGCGTGAGCTGACCAAGCTGGCTTCGCTGGTCAAGGCGCCGCCGGAAGCGACGCCCAAGCCCGGCGAAAAACCGGGACCGACGCCCACGCCCGCGCCCGGCGTGCCGCAGCCGACGCCGGAAGTCGTGGCGACCGGCCCGCTGCCGCAGCTCACGGCCGATCACATCCGCAAGACGATCGCCAATTCGATGGGCCGCGTGAAATTCTGCTTCGCGAAAAATCCGGACGCCTCCGGCGTGGTCAAAGTGAAGTTCGTCATCGCCCCGGCGGGCAACGTGGCCAGCGCGGCGATCGCCAGTTCCACGTTGGGCAATGCGGAGATTGAACAATGCCTCTTGCGCCGCGTGATGCTCATGCGCTTCCCGGCTTTCGAAGGTTCGTCGAAAACCGTCACTTTCCCCTTCAACATAAGCAAGTGACGCGTTTGACGATTCGACGCCTGCTGCCGGTCGCGCTCCTGTTGGCGCTGCTGACGGGGTGCGCGTCGTTTCGCGCGAGCGGCGGCAACACGTCGATCGAACTGCCGCCGGTGACCATCGTCGGCGATCCCACCGGACGCCACAGCGACATTTACGACGCCTATGATTTATTCGAACGCGGCGACAAGGCCTTCGTCGTCGCCGATTGGCCGTTGGCCGAAAAGATCTATCGCCTGCTGCTGGACAAATACCCCGACAGCGACGTGGCGCCGTTGGCGCGTTACAACCTGGGGCTCGTGTACGAGCGCACCCAGCGCTGGACCGACGCGCTGCGCGTCTACGAGGGCTTCGGCGACGACCTGGGCAAGGACATTCGGCTGGAAGAGGTGCGCATGCGCAAAGCCGTGTGCCTGGCGCGTTTGGCGCGACACCGGGAAGCGCAACAGCAGCTCGAAGCGATTCTGCATCAGTTCGGCGTGCCGCCGCTGGAATTCAACGAGGCGCGCGCGCGCCTGGGCATCGCCTATTATCACGACGGCGACGAGATCCTCGCCGAGCATCATCTGCGCGCGGCGCTGGAAATCTACGAGCGCAACGCCGAGCGCGGGGTGGTGCATGCGCGGGCCGCCTACGCCGAGGGTTATTTCGTGCTGGGCGAAATCCATTTCGCGCGCTTCCGCGGGATCGAGTTGAGCGGCAACGAGGAATCGATGGCGCGCGACCTGGGCGAAAAGGCCGACGCGTTCGTCGCGGCGCGCAACTGCTACACGCTGGCGATCCGCACCTACGAGCCCGAGTGGGTGGTCGCTTCGCTGTTTCGCATCGGCCTGGGCTACGAGCTGTTTTACGAAGCGGTTTTGGCCACGCCGATTCCCGAAGGTTTGACCGCCGCCGAACAAACGGAGTATCGTCGAAAACTGCGGGAAAAATTACAGCCGGTGCTCAAAAAGGCGCTGCAGGCTTACCGGCGCAACCTGGAGCTGGCCGGCGATATGAAAGTCGATTCCGAGTATGTTCGGGAAACGAGGGAGCGATATGCAACGCTCAGCAAAAACGCGCAACAACCTTAGGGGATGGCTCGCCACGCTGTCGGCGGCCGTGTTGACGCTCGTGGTCGTCGCCGTCGCCGGCGCGCAAGCCACGGTCGATTTCGCCGGGGAAAACCTCGAGTACGAATTCGGCTGGTCGGGCATCAGCGCGGCGACCGCGGAAATCCGCGTGCTGGCGGTTACCGAAGGCGGCGAGCCCTGCTACAAGGTGCAGGTCCGCATCAAGGGCAAACCGAAGCTCGACTGGATCTGGAAGGTGCGCGACGAAATCGAGGTCGTCACCACCGTCGCCGATTTGCGTTGCCAACGGTATCTGTTCAAGCAGCGCGAAAGTTCGTTCCACCTGGACACGGAAATCCGGCACGACAAGGCGCAGGGCCTGCTGCTGGGCTCGCGCACGCGTTTCCGCCAGGGCGAAGCGCAGCCGCTCAAGCCCAACCACGCGCCCGACGATCATTACGATCCGCTCAGCGCGTTGATTTTCGCCCGACGCGCGCCGCTGTCGCTGGGCAAGACCTACAAACTCAAGGCCTTCGACGGCAAACGCCGGCACGACCTGACCTACACGGTGATGGGCGAAGAGCACATCAAGATCGGCCTGGGTGAGTTCGACGCCTGGAAGATCTGGCCGCGCATCGAGCGCTCGTCGGGCAAGGACGCCGAATCGAAAGTCAACAAGGTGCGCAAGGCGACGCTGTGGATCGACAAGCAGCCGCCGCACCATGTGTTGAAGGTTGAAACCGAAGCGTTCGTCGGTTCGATCTACGCCGAGTTGATCAAGAAGTAAGGCCCGCGCCCCGCCGCCACGCAAACAGCAGAACCATCGCCAGCCAATACGAAAAGAAAAGCTGCAACGCCAGAAAAGGCACGGGCAGCGTCAGGTCGGAGACCATCGCCAGCGCCGGCGCGAAGCAAAACAGGCGCGCCCAACGGTCGCCGCGCACGGCCCGCACGATCTCCGCGATAATCAATCCCGTCAGCAGCGCCACCAGCGCCAGCGTCAACGCACAGCCGTAGGGCGGCACGCTGTGGATGTCGAACGCCTGCTTGCCCGCCGCGCCGTACCACCAGGACGGTGTGGCGAAATGGAAAATCGACTGCCCGTATTGGCTCTCCTCGCACAGCCACACGAACAGGAAGATCGTCCAGAGCAGCCGCCGCACGAAGGTCGGCCGGCGCCACACGCGACGCAATAGCGCCAGCGAGGCGAAAAAACTCACCGCGACGAACAGCAGGTTGATTGTTTCGGCGAAGCCCTCTTCGGGCATGATCCACTGTTGATAGGCTTCCGCTTCGCGCGGGCCGAGGATATGCAAGACGACGACCAGGGCGATTGCGCCGCACACGACCAGCGCGTAATAAACGATCGCGCGCCGATCCGTCAGCGGCCGGTCGCTCATGGCGTGGGCTCGGCGAGGTGCGGTTGTGGTTCACGCTGCCAGGCCTCCAACGCGAAGTAGGCGGCCAGCACGAAGGAGATGAACAGTTGCCAGAGATAGTCGCGATCGGGCAGGAACGAGCCGGACAGCACGACCAGAAACGGGCCGACGCAAAACAGCCGCGACCATTTGTCGCCGCGCCAGGCGCGGATGAAACCGGTGAGAAACGCGATGCCGGTCGCCAGCGTCATGCCCACTGAAAGAATACAGCCGTAGTTGACGACGGTGTGCAGATCGAAGGCGTTCTTGCCCGACATGCCCTCCCACCACCAGGGCGTGGCGAACTGGAAAATCGACTGCCCCCATTGGCTCTCCTCGCCGAACCAGATGAAAAAATAGAGCAGCCAGAGAATGCGCCGGACGAAGGTTTTACGCCGCCAGAATTTTTTCAGCAGGTAAATCGCCAGGAAGAAATTCAAGGCGACGAACTCCAGGTTCAACGTTTCGCAGAAGCCGTCTTCCGGGCTCGCCCAATCGAGGAAGGCCGTGTTGTCGCTGGGAGCCTGCGCCCGAATCGAAACGATCAGCGCCGCGTAAACGCCGAGTACGACGGCGAAATAGAGATAGGTTTTCCAGTTGAAGCGCGGCGCGTCTTGGTTCATGTGGTGGGCGTATCACCAAAATATCCAAGAGTCAATCAAGTGATTTGTCTTTCAGCCAGGGAAGCGAGGAAAAGTGTGACTTGAGCAAAAACGGCAAATACGCCAGGCACAGGCCGGAAATAATATATTGCGGGGTCGACATTGTTTCCGAGGTAACGACGGGCGAAAGAGAGAGAATCAAAATAATTACACAGCACGCGATGTTCGCCAGGATGCCATAGGGCCGTTGACTGGTTGGCAAAATATGCTTTTTGACAAGGCCGGACGATGCGCCTTTGATCCGCCCGGTGACCTCCCAACCGAGCGAGGCCGGATCGGGGTGGGAAAAAAGGATTTTAAAAGCTTTGCCGTCCTTTCTTTCCAACGCCTCGTCTCCTTGAATATTAAAAACAATTCTTGGAAATCCTTTTTCGTCCTTCATCTTTATCGGCTTGATATGCAGTTCCGGCCTGCTGGTGGTCAGTTCTTTTACTGCGAGAATCTCAACTTTTTCGGTGGCCGTCTGCGGATGGATCGGCGTCAGGGTTATCGGTTTTTCCTGCGAAATGTCTTTTGCGTCTATGTATTTATTTCCGGCATTCCAGATGATGAAATTCATCGAATAAATGTTGGTCACTTCTTGTTTCCCGTAAAAAATTTTATGAGTTAACTTGTTATCGAGGATTTTTATTAATGATTTCGGCTCGTTGAGTATGTAATAAGGACGCTTTCGCGAAATAGCTTTGATAGTTAATACAACGCCAATGATGGTTAATATAAGGCCTAGAATGCCTATTACGGAGTTTATCGATGATGTGTATGTGGAAATCATCTCTACAATATCAGTAATAATCTTTTCCATAAAATTCCCCAATAAATTTAGAATAAATTAAACTACAGATCAGCTCGCTATTCAATATAAAAGCTATCAATGAGCTCCTTGTACTTCTCGTCGACGATCCGCCGTTTGACCTTCTGCGTGGCGGTCAGCTCGCCGTGATGTTCGTCGAAGACGTGGTCCATCACCGCAAAGCGTTTGATCGTCTCGAAGCGCGCCAGTTGCTCGTTCACGCGCTCGACGCTCTGCCGGTACAGCGCGGTTACGGCGGAGTGTTCGACCATCTCCTCGACCGGCTCGGTCGGCACGTCGTTGGCCTTGGCCCAGCGCACGAGTTCCTCGAAGTTGGGGCAGATCAGCGCGGCGAGGAACTTGCGCGCGTTGCCGATCACCACGACCTTTTCGATCAGCGGATCCATGTTGAACAGGTTTTCGATGCGCGTGGGCGCGATGTTCTTGCCGCCGCTGGTGACGATGATTTCTTTCTTGCGGTCGGTGATGAACAGGTAACCGTCGTTGTCGAGGTGGCCGATGTCGCCGGTGTGCATCCAACCGTCGGACTCGATCGTTTCGGTGGTGTCGCCCGGCTTGTTCCAGTAGCCCTTCATCACCATCGGTCCGCGCACCATGATCTCGCCGTCGGGAGCGATCTTCACCTCGGCGTTGGGCAGCGCCGGACCGACGCTGCCGAGTTTGTTTTTCCCCGGCCGGTTGACCGTGACCACCGGGCTGGTTTCGGTCAGACCGAAGCCCTGGTAGATGTCGATGCCCAGGCCCTGGAAGAACGTGACCAGCTCGGCGCTGATCGGTCCGCCGCCGGCGTAGGCCACGCGGATGTTCTCGAAGCCGGCCTGTTTGCGCACCTTGGACAGCACGCGATCGGCCAGGCGGTGTTTGAGGCGCATTTTCAGCGGCGGCTCTTTGCCGATGCTTGTGTACCGCTTGAACATCTCGCGCCCGACCGCATGCGCCTTGGCGAACAGCCCCTGCACGAAGGGCGGTTTTTGCGCGAGCGTCGAGGTGATTTTCAGGAACATTTTTTCGTACAGGCGCGGCACGCTGATAAGCACCGTCGGGCGCACGGCGGCCAGCGAGGCGCGCAGTTCCTCGGGGTCGATGCCCGAGGCCAGTGCGAGGGTGCCGCCCGCGTCGCCGCTGGCCAGCATGTCGCCGGTCAGGCCGAAGCTGTGACACAACGGAATGTGATTGAGCCACACGTCGTCGGCGTGATACGCGAAAATCTTGGTCACGACGCGCTGGCTGTCGAAGTTGGCGTTGGTCAGCATCACGCCCTTGGGTTCGCCGGTGGTGCCCGAGGTGTAAATGAGCACCGCGACGTCGTCGGGCTGTTGCGCGCTCATGCGCGCGTGCAGGGCGTCGAGATCGCGATGGGCCGCGCCGAGCGCGTACAGGTCGTCGTGACCGATGACCTCGTCGCTCGTTTTTTTGTAGGGATCCATGATGATCATTTTTTCCAGCGCGGGCAGTTGGTCCTTTTTGGCGATCACGCGGTCGCGGATCGTCGTGTCGCTGACGAAGGCGAAGCGCGCGCCGCTGTCGGCGAGGATCACCGCCATGTCCTGCGCGGTGAGCGTCGGATAGACGGTGACCACCACGCCGCCGGCCAGCAGCGTGCCCCAGAAGCCGTCGAGCCAGCGCAGGCGGTTGGGGCCGATCACCGCGACGCGTTCGCCCGGTTGCACGCCCAGCGCGAGCAGGCCGCAGGCGGCGTCTTCGACCATGCGCAACCGTTCGTTCCAGGTGTAAGGGTGAAACTCGCTCGTCTTGCGTCCGTCTTTCCAGGGGCACAGCAGCGAGACGCGTTCGCCGTGCTGGAGACTGCGATTGAGAAAGCTGCCGCACAACAGCCGGTCGGAGATCTGAAAGTCCATGCGTGGCCTCCGCAAGCGTTTGATAATGCGCGTGGTGGATGTGTCGTGATGCGATGGTTCTTTATATCACAAGAGCGCCGGGCAACGCGAACGACGGGGAATGTTCACCCGACCGCCGGCGGCTGCGTCGGGGCAAAGAAGGACTCAAGCTCTTCTTCGCTTTGACGAATCAGTAAATAGTAATCGATCAGGAAAATGGTCGTAATACAGCTTAAAAAGCCGGAGACGCCTTCGCAGATGATGCTCGGGATGGGCTGGATGTTTTGTGCGACAACACTGAATATAATGCTTGGGAGACCGGCAATCGTCATGCCGATACAAAGTTGCAGTACGCAACCGTTGGTGTATTTCCAGGATTCGCTCAGGGCGTCGATCGGGCTCTCGGTCTCGAGCACTAGAATGATCGGGGCGAGAGTCAAGCGGGTAAAAAAGTAAACACCGAGCACAATCCAGACGAAAGTGAATGTCAGGAATAAAAATATAGCGTCTTCTAATAAGTACATTCCCAACCATAATATGGCGCCATACATTATGAAGGCCACTGCCGTAATGAGGCATAAGCCGATGTAGGAAAGAAAGGATTCCATGGCTTTGGACAACGCGCCGGATATGGTGATGTATTGATTGTATTCCATTATGTGCCGCCAGATGATGATCATGGCGATTCCACAGAGGATAAGCCAGAGAAAGACGACCAATCCGCCGGGGATCAAAACCAATAGCGACAGTTCGCCAAACGGCAAGGACAGCAAATAAAACGCTCCGCCGCCGACTGCGGTAAGGATTCCCATAACCAAGACGACTTTCAGATAGTAAACAAAGTGTCTAAAAAAAAAGCCGACCGAATTTTTAGCCGTACTCATTGCAATATCCCAGGCGATCATGCTTCTCTCCATTCCATATCACGAGTTGCCTTGTCCGATTGTCCGCCCGGCTGGCACCAGGGGAAACTAGGTGCGATTATTGTTACCTGGATAATCTTAGCGTGTCAAACGGGAGGGGCGGAGGATACCGACTCCTGAGCGAGAAGCGATGAGTGCAATCGTCCCTGTAACCGCAGGTAATAGTGGATTAGAAAAATGAAGGGGAGAAAACCGAAAAACTTCAGGGCGACAAACAGCACGTTGCTGAACGCAGGGAATAGCGGATCGAGTAACAAGCCGAAAAAACCGACGAACGCCAAAAGAAAATCCACGACGATCAATCCGGCCAGCAATTTGAGCATGCGTCGCTTGGTGAAGGCCCAGGATTCGCGAATCGCACTTGGAAAATTGCCGCTGTTGATCGTCAACAGCAATGGAGCCAAACAGGTTCGTAAGACGAAAACGACGCCGCCGATAATAATGATTGCGTATAATAATATTGTGAGCCCAATGAGCAACAAAGATTGTGTCTTGCCGAGCAGCGGCAGGTAACGCAAAAGCAAGTAAACAAGGGCGGCAATCATCGCGTAGACGAGGCCGAACAACAACAGAGCGCCCATATTTTTAAAGGCGCGCCAGGCGGTCGGGCGGATCGCCGCATGGCGGCCGAACTCAAAATATTCCTGCCAGATGATGCTGAAAACGCTGAATCCATAGACCAGATATGCGCCGATAACGCCATATAAGACGATATTCATTATGTGGCGGGACGATTTCGTCAACGGGTAATTCGGCGTCAATGCACAAATAATCAGGCCGACGGTCATGGGAAGTGCGATGAAGAGCAAAACGTATTTCAGGTAATAGACAATGTTTTTGAATAATAAAGAGATGGACGAAACCGCCGAATCGACCGCTTGGCTCCATTCATTCATGGAGCCTCCGTTCCACAGGGAGCAGAAAGGTAAAATGTTGCGATTATCATCACCTGGAAAATCTTTGTATGTCAAACGACGGGCGCGCCCATTCGCCCTCGTAGAACGCGACGAGGAACAGTTGAGGAATCAACACCGCCGCCGTGGAAATGGCTTCAATGGCGTAGCGCGATCCGTCGGGAAACATAATGTGGCCGGCGTCGAGCAGCGCCGGCAAACCGTCGCAGAGGATCATCGGCGACACGGCGACAAGCAGCCCGAGGGCCGTCGCCCAGAAGCGTCCGGCGGTGAAACGCCAACTGCGCCGCAACGCCTCGATGAGGCCGACGCGCTCGACGACCAGAATGATCGTCGTGTAGGCCAGGCGCAAAAACAGGAAGAGGAAAATCAGCATCGCCGCCGTGAAAGAAGCAGCGCTCCACCATGTTTCGGGCTCGAGTTCGATGACGTACAGAAAGCCGTAAGCAATCGCTTGCACAACCGCCAGCACCACGGCCACCGGCAGAACGTTGGCCGCCGCCTCGCGATACCCGTAAAACAGCGCGAGCTTGCTGTTGTCCACGATCAAGCTGCGGCCGGCAAGGATGAAAACCGCGTGCACCAGGCCGAGCGGCAAGGAACAAAGAATTAGCAGTATAATAAATAATGTCGGATTGGTGGCGTAGCTTCCGGACCAGTCGACGCGCATCAGGTGTATTAAGCCGAACAGAAAGGGCATTGTCAGCAGCATCAACACAAAGGCGAAAATCACGAACTTCAGAAAGTGGAAAATCTTTACAACGAAAAGAACGATGGCGCTCAGCGCCGCTTTCATGCCGCGCGTGATCGTGCCGGGCCGGGGAGGATCTTGTTCCATCATCTTCATTCCTATTCGTGTTCGTTGCGGGGAAAAAACGCCAGCGCCAAGGCCGCCAGCGGATAAACGATCGCCGGTCCGAAGATCGGCCAGAGCCAGCCGGTCGGCGCGGCGATCAGGTAATAAGCGAGGATGAACGCCTGCGCGACCGTGGCGACCACCACCCATACAAAAGTGGTCAGGCGCGCCAGGCGGGCGTCGGTCAACGTATAGATAAGCAGCCCGGCGTTCACCACCAGCGCCAGATATCCGAACCAGGAAATGGCGTCGTAAACCACGACCGTCTGCGCCAATTCATAATGCCGTTTGAAATAGGCAAACAGCAGCCACTTGCGCGCCAGGGGCATCAGGTTCAGTGCGGCGAGCGTGACGTATAGAACGGCTTTTTCACCTGTACCCAATGGATCATCCTTTCCGTCGCATCGTCACTTGGGCGTGATCGGTTTGTTGGCGATCGCCGGCGGCGCAAGGGGTTTTGCGGCGGCGGCTTCGTTGGCCAGAGCGGCGCCGCTGTAATTGCGCAACGCCTCGTACACGTGAATCATGATCGAGTGTCCCAGGAAGTAAGCGGAAATCATGACGAAGAACGAGATTAAAATAATAGCCAAGTTCAACCATTCGTTATCGATGGGAATCAGGTCGAATACCTTCAGCCAAACGCTGATCAAGCCGACCGGAAGATAGGCGACGATGGTGATGCCGAACAGGTCGGGATATTGTCGGGCGATCCTGACGCTTTGATTGAGACTTGTGTCGATTCCCGCCTTTTCCACGACAAAAATAATTTCGGCAAAAACCAAATAGACGGCGGCCACCAAACCCGGAATGACAAACAGCGCCAGTCCGACGCTTTGAATTATTTTGATTACGGCAAGCAGGATGCAAAACTTGAAGAGCGACTTGATATTCGTGGTAAAGGCCCGCCACGAGGAAAGCGATTGCCGATGAATCACGCGATATCCGCAACTGGCGTAAAACGCCATATCGCACCACGAGGCGAAGACCAGAGGCGCCAGGCCGAAGGCTAAGCCGAAGCAGCAGTCTCCGCTCGGAGCCGATATGACGATATAAATAAGCATGCTGACGTACATGACGAGAATGATTCCCAGGTACTTTTGGAAGTTCCTGAAAAAATCCTTAAATCCTTGGTCCCCGGCGGTCGTCATCAATTTGTAGGCGCGCTTGCGATTCTCTTTTTTGGCGCGCTTTTCCTCTTTGGTCATGCGGTTCCCCAATGGATGAGATCAGTCGCTCGGATTTTCGTTCTCGCTTGAATCGTCTTCCAACTCGAATTCGGGCGGACCGTCGTCGGTTACGCGTTTGAGCAATTCCCGCTTGGCTTTGATAAAGGGATCTTCCGCCGGAACCTCGATCGGCTCGCGGTGTTGTTCGAAGGCCGGCGCGTCGGGCGCCTGCTGCGCCTGCTCGCGGTTGTAGCGCACCATGACGTCCTCGTCGGCGCCGGACAGCGACAACGGCCGTGCCTCGATTTCCTCGTCGTGCTTGCGCTGCGCTTCCTCGACGTGGCGGAAGTAATTGAAGCGATCGTTGGTCCAGGCCACGTACAGGTGCAGGCCGATGAACGCCGGGATGAAAACAACCAGGTCGCCCAGCAGCCGAAAGGAGAGGTCGATGAACGGAAAGATAATCCGGAAGAAGCAATTGAGCTGCGCCGCCATGCCGATCACCGTGGTGATCAAAATCACGCCGACGAGCGTGGCCACACCCAGGGCGATGGACAGGCCGATGATCTTGTAACGGTCCTCGCTCAGGCTGATGCTTTCCCGTAGCGCCTCGGGCCCGCTGCGCGGATGCAGCGACGCGGCGACCGGCGCCAGGAAGAAGCGGATCATGATCCACACGCCCGGGACGATCAGCAGCGCCAGTCCGACGATCGTCGCCACCCACAGCGCCAGGCGGGTGACGAACACGTCGGCGCAACGCCCCAGGGCGCGACCGTAGACCGTGCCCAGCGTCGGGCGCGCGCCGGTCTGCCAGAGGGTCAGCGCCGTCGTGGCCAGCGCGGGAATGACCACCGAGCCGGCCAGCAGGTACAGCAACAGGAACACGATCGTGCCGGCCGCCGGGTTTTTCCCCAGGAAGGTGAAGTGGCTCAGCGCGGCGAAGATCAGCTCCAGCGGGAAAAAGACCGAGAGGATGATCTTCGCGTACAGGCCGAAGTTCGAGGTGAAGGTGTCGATCGCCTCCAGAAACACTGCGGTGGGCGATTCGAATTCCAGCGGCGGAATCTTCCGATTCCAGCCGGGGCTGGGCTGATAACGCATGAAGGCATCCTACGTCGGTTGATGGTGAGGATTATTCTATAAAAACAGTATTGCCGTTGTCCAGCCAGGCCAGGGCAATCCTGGCCAGGGCAACCATCGTAGGGGCAGGTCCCCGTGCCTACCCAGGGTCGGGGCAAATCATGGTCCGGGGCAACCATCGTAGGGGTAGGTCCCCGTGCCTGCCCAGGCCAGGGCAATCCAGGCCGGGGCAACCACGGGGAGTTGCCCCTACAAATAACCTGCCGGGTGGCGCTGGCACGCCGAACGCAGTGAGGTGTATCAGTGTTCAATTGTCCACTGTTATGTTCGCTCACGTTGTTCGCTCGCAAAACAGTGCCACCTGCCGCCTATCCGGTGATTCTGACCGGGCCGGTGTCGGCGCTGTTCGAAATGTGTTATTTTACGCACAATATGACGGCGATTCTGGCGCAGAGCGGCGCGACGGCGACGCTGGGCGGCGACAACGATATCGTCGACGTGATGGCGCGCGGGCTGCATGCGCTGGACCGTAGCGCGTTGGCGATCGTGCCCTGGCAGTACGCCGAAACCAAGGCGTTCACCACGACGATTCAGTCGACCGTGCCGCTCAAGGACGAATACAACGCGGTGCGCCTGGAACGGCTGTCGGCGCTGAGCCTGCCGGGCAGCGCGGCCTCGGCGGAGCCGTCGTTCACCGGCGTGCTCGTGATCGACAACGACTACGCCAAGTTGTACGAGAAGTACTACGGCGTGAAGCTGTTGAGCAAATCGCTGCTGGCCGACGCCGACCAGATCCAGTTCACCATGCGCAACACCAAGGGCGAAACGGTCGAGATGACCGAAGATCAGCAGATCGTCGCGACGGAAGATGAGGATACGACGATTACGTATTAGCGATAGAGCGCGCCGGTCGGCGTGCGTTGCCGGCCGGCGCGCGGTTTACTTGAGCATAAAATGGACTTAGAATAATCGCATGGAAATGGATTGTTTCCGTGTTGGAGGGAAATGCGATGTCCCGTTACGAAGCCGTGCCGCACCCACGCGATCCGAAGTTGGTTTACTACCGCAAAGTGGAAGGCTCCAGCGAAACGAAAGTCGTTCCGGTGAAAAAATCGTCGCGCCAGAGCGCCTCCAGCGTCGTTCCCGCAAAAAGACCGCCGCGTAAAAGCGCCTCCGACGTTGTCCCGGCGAAGCGGCCCAAGGGCGAAAAGCGCGTCGTGCCCGCCGTGCGTCCCACCAATCCGGGCAAGGTCGTGCCGGTCTTCCGGCGGAAAACGGAAATCGAACTCAAAGGCCCCGCCACCGCCGAATGGCAACAGTACGGCACGGCGAATTATAATAGTGGACAACAGTATTTTTCTACGGCCAGTTCAAAATCAACGGGCATTCCACTTAATAGTTTTTTTATACGAGGCGAGGGCTATCCCAGTAATTATTATGGTTTTGTTGGTAATAGTTATATATCAGTTAAGGCTGCGAGTGGAAAGCATGCAAAATTACAATTTAATTTCGGCAATGATATAATGCGTTCTAATTACTTCAAACTAAAATCTAATTTATTATTGCATATCGATCTGTATCGGGATAATAAAACAAGAAACCTTCATAATTTCCCGTGGCCGATAAATGCTATGGCAACTGATTTATTAGATAATATAAGTATAATAGTTGAGTCCGGGAAACGGGTGAAAATATCCAGAGTGAAGATTGTATTGAATAAAATAACAATCTGCGACATTTCTTTTTCTCCATATCCTGAAATTGATGCCAATAATCCATTACATCTGGCCGGATATATTCGGAATCGACGATTGAATATGTTGCGAGAATACACTGATTCATCTAATCCTATTCTTCATGCGGCGGCCTTGGAATGGGGTAAGTCATGGTCGCCAAAATATGGTGGAGTCTGGTTACAGAACGATAATGGTGAATGGTATGTAAAACCGGTTAATTGGTGTAGTGAATTTGCTTCGTGGGCAATTCGGCAGGGGAGTAACCTGGAACCACCGATCAAATTTGGGAGTAATACGGGAACCTATGACATAGCACGTTATTTCATTGGTCAAGGATGGGGTACAGATTTATATAATTCTGGTAAAATTAATATTATGATAAATGGAAGAGGTACTCACATTGGCGACAATCGATTTATTACGCCTAACAACCAAATTTCCTTATGGGATCCTGACGAGGAAAGATTAAACAAAGAGCCAAATAGAAAAAAATATGATTTTGTAGGTATGGCCTACAGATTGTATGATCCAATAAATATTGAGTTAAATCGAAATCGTAATCGAAATCGTAATTGGATAAAGAATGGTAAACCGTCAGTTCAATTTACATTTTATAAAAGTAATCCATGTCAATGCAGTTATAATAATTTACCAAACCAAATAAAGCCTGGTTTTTATGTGAAATTGAAAAGAGGAACGATAACGGAACCAATCCATGGTCATAGTACACTTTTCGTTGATTGGACACATTTATCCGGTGGCGAATGGGTTAAGGGTTTCGTTAGAGATGGTTACTATAATTATTTCTGGGGATTGGGTGGCAATCAAGACGATCGCGTGAAGGTCAAAACGTATGACATTTCTAAATCAACTTCCAAAACCGATATTTTTTGGAAAGCCAGTTCAGACGCCACCGGGGCTTATGGTTATCAAGATGGTTTCGGCGATACAACGTCTTTGTTGGCTGAACCAATGGGCATGGGAGGCGATTGAAAATGAGGCGTTCACTTTTTTTCTTGTTGATGATTCTTGCTGCTTTTTGGCTTTGTTCGTCGGTCGCCTTTGCTGTTAATGGAACAATTTTGGTTCGCTATTCACCTGACGGTGAGATGGAAGCGGAAAGGCGATGGAAGGACGGTACGGATTGGTCAACGTTAGTGCCCATGGCTATTGATAACAACAATAATGTTATTATTTGCGCCGAAGGCAGATTGTTTCTTTTGGAGAATGATTTTAATGTTACAAGTTATCAATCCTATATCTTTGATAAAATAATTTTTGACAGTCTTAATGGCTATTATCTTCAAAATTATAATGGAATAGTGAAACTGAACGATGCACTTGCTCAACAATGGGAAATTGAAATGGAAGCATATCAAAATATTGTCGAAGACTGCATGATTGATAAAAATGACAATCTTGTAATGTTGGTGGAAAGCAATTCATCAAACGTGGGGCTATATAAGTACAATTCCGCCGGGCAACTACAATGGAAAAAAGCAATTGACGAGCAATCTCTTTGGGATAATTATTTTTATAAAACTCCTATCAAGTTGGATAACGAAAATTCGATGTACTTTTTATCTTATGCACTGGTTGATGGAGAAGTAGATTCGCTTAATCTAAATAAATTTTCTGCCGATGGGATTTTACAATGGCAATTGCCGATCCAGAATCGGTTGGATCCAATTGTGATAAATAATGAAGAAAATATAATAATTTCAGTTGACACTGAAACATCATCTTCTCTTGAAGGTGAATTGGGAGAAGAATATTCACTCGATAGATTTCATGTGTACACTTATGATTTTAATGGTCAACCAATAAATGATGCGTATATAGGTGAACCGCTTTACAATCGGCTTGTGCTGTTTGATGTGGACCTCGGATCTGATGGTGGCATAATAATTAGTGCTGTCGGTCTTATCGGTGACGAGTTTTACCAAAAGGAGTTCCTTTATATATTAAAAATTACATCGGATGGTGACGTGCTGTGGACATATAAGTACGAGAGGCAAGGGAGATATTATAATAATTGCGCTAATTGTCGGACTATAATCGACAACGATAACAATATTCTCGTCAGCGGATTGTCTTGTGGAGACAATACGGATTGTAACTGTATTTTGTTCAAGCTTGACCTCGACGGAAACTTGCTTTGGAATAATAATTTGCCTCGGTGCTATTCACAGGATCTCCCCTGCAATGCCGCCTTGGACGAAGACGACAACATCTACCTCGCCGGATATTACGGCTATACCGACGACGATGACGACGACGACGACGACGAACCGGGCTGCGGGTGTTTCTAATGCGGAAAGCCGAATGCGGAATGAGGACGGTCAATAAAATCCACGTGGCGATGAACGCCGGCAGCTACCTGGTCCACCTGACGCGCGAGATCGAGGCGGAGTAACTGCGTCGGGCGGTGCGGGATCCCTTGCCAATACCGAAGACTGATCACATTTACTTGCGCAGCAGCAAGATCCAGCCGACGGCCTGGTGCATGTAATCGGACTTGTATCCTTCGAAGCGTCCGGCGGGCGAGCCGGAACCGTCGTAGAAGTACCCGTTGCTTTCGATGCGTCCGGCGGGCGAACCCGAGCCGTTGTAGAAATACCCGTTGCTTTCGACGCGCCCGGCGGGGGAACCGGAGCCGTCATAGAAGCGGTCGCCGTCGACGCGTCCGGCGGGGGAGCCGGAGCCGTCATAGAAATTGTTGCCGTCGATGCGTCCGGCCGGGGAGCCCGAACCGTTGTACACGTATCCGCTGGAGGTCATGCGACCGGCGGGCGAGCCGGAACCGTCGTACATCGTCATATCGCCCAGCGAGATCGCCCAGGCGACGCCGACCAGGCACACGAGCACGAAGCCGAGGACCAAAACCGATTTTTTCATCCGATAATCTCCTTGGGGATGGTTGATCGTCAAAAGGGTATGCCTGTCGAGCGTGTTTGGCAATGGCCTATTTACTTGATATAATATATTCATCGATGCGCCGGCATGAAGAAATGGTACATTTGAACGCCGAAGCAATCATCCGGCGGTATTTTTTTGGAAGCGACGATGGAAACACGCAGCAAGCAAAACTCGAAGAAGGCCGATACGCAGCGCCGGCGGCAGCGCCCGGCGAAGGAGTTGTGGTCGGTAGGACAATGGTTTCAAGAAGAGCAACTATTTAAATATTTTACCATTATGTTGTTTCTTCTCTTTGTGTTGCAGGTGGTGATTTTTGAGATAATCGCCAATATGATGAGCATTCTTCATTTTGTTTCATGGTACGTCCTGCCGGCTTTGTTTTTTGTGTACATGTATTGGCGTTTGACCGCGTTGAGACGACGGTTGGAGCGGGTGCCGATCAGCCGAATCAGCGAGATAAAACAGGGTCCGGTGCGGCTCAAAGGACGTGTAAAGCAACTTTACGACCTGGTCGTGCCGGACACCGAAATCAAAGTCGCCTATCTGAAACATGATCATTGGATCATCGAGGGTGAAATGGTGTCCGTCACGTCAACCGATTCATCCGATAAACCGTTTTATGTCGTGGACTACACCGGCCGCGTTCTGGTCGATCCGCTGGATGCGGTAATCGACACAACCACAAAATATAAGAAAGAGAAAACGAAATACGCACGTTTATTGTATATGAAAGAATCATACCACGACTATTTTTTTCTTCCCGAAGGCGAACTGGTTACCGTGGTCGGATTCGCCCGTGAACGGGAGCCGGGGGATTCGCTGCAGAAGAAACTTGTGGTCGAACGGCTGCGGGAGATCAAGAGCGATCCCGAACTGCTGGCGAAGTATGACCGCAACGGCGACGGCAAGCTCGACGGAGAGAAATGGGAGGCGGTACGGCGCGCGGTGACCGAGGAAGTCGCCGCCCGACCGCTGGAGCGGATCGAGCGGTTGATTATCGGCAAACCGCCGCTGGAGAGCGTGCCCTATTACATCGGCAGGTATTCGGCGATGGAATCATTCCGGTGGAAATTCATGATCGCCCTGGCCGTCTATGCCGGACTGACCTTGCTGATGATCGTTCCGATGTATTTCGGATCGCTGTCGTTTCTGGAACCGCTTTTCCGGTTGCTGGAAGATTAACGCAGGATCGCGATTGGCCGCTTCGGCGGGCGAGCTCGAATCCGAGATTGTTTGGCAACAGCCTATTTAATTGATATAATATATTCATCGATGCGCCGGCATGAAGGGTACATTTGAACGCCGAAGCAATCATCCGGCGGTATTTTTTTGGAAGCGACGATGGAAACACGAAGCAAGCAATACACGAAAAACTTCGACGCGGAGCGCTATCGCCTGCGCCCGGCGAAGGAATTATCGCCGTCTGGACCGGACAGAAAAGAAAATCAATTATTCATCATCGTAGCGATTGTGTTGTTGTTGCTCTTTTTTCTGCAGTTGTCGCTTTTCGAGACCGTCTTCCATTTGACGAAGGTGATACATATTATTACGTGGTACATTCTGCCGGCTTTGCTTTTTGTTTTTGTAAATTGGCGCCTGACCGTGCTGCGTCGCCAGTGGGAGGGGACGCCGCTGTGTAAAATCGGCGAGATGCAGCCGGGACCGGTGCGGGTCAAAGGCCGCGTAAAGCGGCTCCACGATCTGGTCGTGCCCAACACCCATATCAGAGTCGCGTTTTTGCGTCACACTCATATCGTACGACGTGATGACGATACGTTCACCGATGTATCCGATTCGTCCGACAATCCGTTTTATCTCGTCGATGATACCGGCCGGGTGTTGGTCGATCCGCGGGAAGCGGCAATCGAAACGACCATGGTGTGTGAAGATGACAAGCCGAAATTCGGATATATCTGGAACATGGAAACAACGGAGGATAATTACGATTTCCTTCCCGATGGCGAACCGGTCACGGTGATCGGATTCGCCCGCGAACTGGAAGCGAAGGATTCGCCGCGAACGCGGCGGGTGATCGAACGGCTGCGGGAGATCAAGAGCGACCCCGAGTTGCTGGCGAAGTATGATCTTGACGGCGACGGCGTGATCGACGAGGCCGAATGGGAGGCGGTGCGGCGCGAAGCGACCGAGGAAATCGCCCGCCGGCCGCAGGGGCGGATCGAGCGGTTGATGATCGGCAAACCACCGCTGGAGAGCGCGCCCTATTACATCGGCAAAGATTCACCGGTGGAATCTTTCCGGTGGAAATTCATGATCGCCCTGGGCGTCTATGCGGGACTGACCTTGCTGGTGATTGTTCCCATGTATTTCGGATCGATGTGGTTTCGGGACCTGCTGATGCTCCTCCTGGAGGATTGATTCGCGTTCGCGATTGTCCGATTCCGGCGGGCTTTTTTCGAACGAACGGTTACTTGTATATTAATTATCAGTCATTTCAATATGTTTACGATTCGCCGGGTTAAATGCGGCGGCGAATTGATTATTTTAGAATTAAGGAGTATTCTGTTTTTTCGTGGTCAGCCATTTTTTTGGAGGCGGAAATGGAATGGAAAAATCACCGTCTGCCGATCGTGGTGCTTATGGTTATTCTTTCGATGGCGTTGATGGGAGCGCAGGGCTGCAACGGCGACGATGACGACGATTCCATCGATGACGACGCTTCTCCCGCCGACGATGACAACGACACTTTCACCCCCGACGACGATAGCGACGACGACGATACCGTCGTTGACGACGATGTGGACGACGACGCCACGCCCGACGACGACGTTGACGACGACATCGATGACGATACCACGCCGTCCGCGGAAGATCGTCTGGTGCTGCTGGGTTCGACCGCCGACGGCTATGCGGCGTGGACGCAAACCGACGACGGTTGGCAAAGGCAGGTGATTCCGGCCCCGACGGTCGACGAGGAGACCTCGCTGTTGCGCGGCCCGGTGTTGATCCGCGACGGCTCGTATGGATATTCATTATGGAATATCTTTCACGGAGTGGATGGTCTGGGCGGATTTTCCTATACCATGGGCAACCAATGGCTGGCTTACGACCGGCAAACCGGCTGGCGCGCCGCCGAGGAGTTGGCTCCCGCGCAGGCCCGGCGGTTCGTGAAATGGATCGGACTGCCGGCCGACGATACGCTGTGGGCGAGCGCCAATCTGCTGCTGTACGTTAGCATTCCCATGCAGCCGCCGTTGTACTACGACAACGTGCAATTGCTGCATTACGATGCCGCGCAGCCGCAGGTCGTGTTCGACGGCAACGAAAGCGGGTTCTACGCCATCGACATTCCGACCGCCACGGCGGGATTGATGCAGATGTATGTCGACGACGAGAAGCTGATGATGGTGTACGACGGCGAACAGTGGAGCCCTTATACGCTGCCCGCCGGATTCGAGGACATCCGGGTGTTCGACCTGAACCTCGACGCGTCGCTGGACGGCTATGCCACGTACAATCGGGACGATAAGCGTTGGGTGGGGAAAATCGAGGACGGCGTATGGACGCAGCAACCGATACCGGCGCAGTGTCTGTTGCCCGAGCGGTTTTATCCGCAATACCTGGCGCGTCACGGCGGGCACGTCGTGGCCTACTATGCGTACAAGGATACGCGATTCCTGGAGAAGCGCGACGGCCAGTGGTATTGCCGCTCGTTCGAGACGGAATACGGCGACCTGTACGTGCGCAACGCGATCGCCTATACCGGCGAGGTGGTGTACGTGTCGTTGGACCGGGAATGGCATGAGTTCGGCGGCCGCGTACTGCGTTTCGATCCGGACGGCTACGAAGACCTGATACTGCCGACGGAAATGGAACACCTGTGGGGCTTGTACATGACCGGCCCGACCGCGCCGCCGCGACAGTACCTCAAGGGCGAAATGTATATCCTGTATTGAGCGCGATGAAAATTGACTCGCGTTCGTGGTTGTTCGACTTGTATTTTTGAGGTGATGATGAGGCGGGAAGCATGGAGTTTGCCGATCCGCATGATGCTGATTATCTTATCGTTGGCGTTGATGGGAGCGCAGGGCTGCAACGGCGACGATGACGACGATTCCATCGATGACGACGGTTCTCCCGCCGATGACGACAACGACACGTTAACCCCCGACGATGACGACTCCTCAACAGCCGACGACGACAACGACACTTCGTCCGACGACGACAACGACGACGATACCGACGCCGACGACGATGTCGACGACGACGACGTCACGCCGTCCGACGAAGATCGTCTGGTGCTGGTGGGCACGACCGCCGACGGCTATGCCGCGTGGACGCAAACCGCCGACGGTTGGGAAATGCAGGCGATCCCGGCGCCGGAAGTTCCCGAGAAAGAGATGTTGATACTCGGCCCGGTGTTGATTCACGACGGCGAAACCGGTTATTCGCTCTGGAACCGTTTCCATCCGATCGAGAACGTTGTCGGCTTAGGTTACACGACGGGCAACCAGTGGTTGACCTATGACCGGCAAAACGGCTGGCGGGAGAACGACGAGATTGCGCCCGCGTTGCCGCGGCGATTCGTGCGGTGGATCGGATTGCCGGCGGGCGATTCGTTGTGGGTGAGCTCGCAATGGTTTTTGTCAATATTCTATTTTGTGGGTTCGATCATCAATGAAAACCTCTTGCTCATGCATTACGACGGCGCTTCGCCGGGAGAAGATTACGACCTGGGCGAGAACCGGATTCTGGCGATCGATATCCCGACCGCCACGACGGGCTTGTTGCAGGTTTGGCCCGAACCGACGCAAGTGTTCGCCTACGACGGCGTAACGTGGCGCCCCTTCGACCCTCCCGCCGGATTCGAGACCGGCCGTTTCCATGCGTTCAGCCTCGATGAATCGCTGAACGGCTATGCCATCTATTACGATAACAGTACGATCTGGGTTGTGGAAATCCAGGACGACGTGTGGACCAAGGTGCCGATGCCGACCGAATGCCTGGAACCCGAGCGATTCGAACCTTGGAGTCTGGTGCGAAATGGCGATCATGTAGTGGTCTTGGAGGGATATCGCGATCAGCGGTTCATGGAAAAGCGCGATGGGCAGTGGTATTGCCGGAAATATGAAACGGAAGAGTTCGCTATGGTAATCAGGCACGCCCTGGCTTACACGGACGATATCGTCTATCTGGCGGTGGATCAGCAATACGACCTGGGGCGCCGGGTACTTCGCTTCGATCCGGACGGATACGAAGATCTGACGCTGCCGCCGAAATTGGAACATCTACGGGGATTGTACATGACCGGCCCGACCGCGCCGCCCCGCCAGTACATCACCGGCGAGATGTATATCCTGTATTGAGCGGTAATAATTGGACTTTTTATTGATATATAATTATATTATAAAAAGACACTAATCGACTCACCCGTATTGAAGGTCGAGCGATGGGAAAGTTTTTTCGTCTCCGGACGGTATTGCTATCAGTATTACTGTCATTTTTTCTAATATATATTCCCCAATATAATACGTTTACGGACAATGACCGAAGTATTTTGAATGTTGCCTTTGCACAAGAGCCAACATTACGACCTTCTTCATCTCTGCTTCGTGTTTTTTCACTCTATTTATTCTCCCCAACGAGCAATGATGACGCATATAAATATATATACAATTACCCGATTTCATCGACAGATTTAAGACTTTTAAAAGATTATGAACAAACAACGAATCACAGATTCCTTTCAAATACATATACTTATTCAGATCTATTAATGAAGCTCAACGCCATCAACAATTTTCAATACAAAACTTCATTTAATTACTTTTTGAAGAGCAATGTCTTAACTTGCCAAACGTATCAGAGTTATTTTGGTCGGGAGAATTCGTATTCTTATAATCCTAATAAAAAACTCTATGATATAAATAAATATTATTCTCCAATAAAAATATTAAAAAACTCATTTCATGAAGGTATTGTTTATACAGAAGGCAGTCCTTGGGTCAAATCAAAAGTCGAGTTCAAAACAGAGTCCGAACAAAATGCGCTTAGATCAAGATGGATGGCTTCCATACATAAAGAAAAAGTGAAATATTCCGAATTAGTAGGCAGTTATGGTAGAAGGAAAACAATTCAAAACGATTATCCAGGCGCAGTAAAATTGTATGAAGGTGAAGGTCCTGGTGTGTTTGATGCAGTTTATTGGTGTTGTAAGGGTTCAAAATATGATTTTATTATTGTTGTGGAAGATAAAGGCGGAAGTGGTCGTTTGGGAACCAGAAAAGTAGATGGCGTTGTTATACAACAAGGACACCCGGCCTATGTAAAAGATATTGCGCTAAATAGCATGAATAAGGTTATTAACGGCGAATACGATTGCACGACGTATTTTGATGATATACCTATAGGTAATAATTTAAGCTTGTTCAAGCGGATCGCACGAGACGTTGAATTTGGTAAGGTTGAAATTGTGCTCTACAAGACTTTGATACCAAGGCTTAATTCCTATACAACATCTGTAAAGCGAAGGATATTATCGAGTTTCCCAGGTCAAGGATATAAAGCATCATTAAACAAGATTATGGCCTATAAAATAATGGGGCTCAATGTCGAACCTGGTCCGGCATCGATTAATAGAGTCTACTTTAATAATCGTCCGGTCGATGATTTAATTAAAATAAAGGACTTGAAAGACATTGAACCAAAAGATTGTCAAATCTCGGATTATGAGTTAAAGAGAATGAGAATAATTCTCAATGATAAAAAATTATCTTTTTATACATATCAATTAGATCATTTAGATTATAAAGTTAAAGGAATTGATAATGAATTAGATACAGATTTAGCAAAGGAAATGATGTTGAAAAAATTAGAATATAGCCTTAGAAGAGCCCGTAGGCCGTGAAAACAGTCTCTTTTTCGGGATAGAACTTGGTACGAACAATGAATTCGTCGAGACAACACTTTAATGAGTAACGATGTTGGACAGGATCAGTGCAACTATTTGAATAATATCTTTTGGCTTTTTTATGAGGTTTTCCGATCAGGTGAATCTCTTAGGCGCCGCCCCGTCAGTACATCACCGGCGAGATGTATCCGCAGATCGGAGCGCGATGAAAATTGACTCGCGTTCGTGAATCAAGTACGGTGCCTGGACAGGGCCAACGGCGCCGATGCGACAACGAACGAAGAGTTGATCAATGAGCGACAACAAACCGACCTCCTCCGCGCCGTGGTGGCAACGCGGCATCGTCTACCAGATTTACGTACGCAGCTTCGCCGACGCCAACGGCGACGGCATCGGCGATTTGCCGGGCATCGCCGAACATCTGGATTACCTCAACGATGGCACGCCCGACTCGCTGGGCGTCGACGCGATCTGGCTGACCCCCTTTTACCAGAGCCCGAACCGCGACTTCGGCTACGACGTGTCCGACTACCGGCAGGTGCATCCGGAGCACGGAACGATGGCCGATTTCGAACGGTTGCTGGCCGAGGCGCACCGGCGCGGCATCCGGATCATCAACGACTTCGTGCCCAACCACACGTCGGACGAACACCCGTGGTTCGTCGAATCGCGCGCAAGCCGCGACAATCCCAAGCGCGACTGGTACATCTGGCGCGACGGCAAGGGCGGCAAGGAGCCCACCAACTGGCAGGCGGCGCCGGGCGGCAAGGCGTGGGAGTTCGACAAGCAGACCGGCCAGTACTTCTACCACGCGTTCTTCGATTTTCAGCCCGACCTGAACTGGCGCAATCCGGAGGTGAAGCGCGCGGTGCTCGACGACATCCGCTTCTGGCTGGACAAGGGCGTCGACGGCTTCCGGCTCGACCTGATCAACTACCTGCTCGAGGACGAGAACTTCCGCGACAATCCGCGCCTGCTGGCCGGCTGGTACATGGGCAAGCTGCAGGACACGACCTATACCCGCGACCTGCCCGAGACGCACGCGGTGCTCAAAGAGTTCCGCCGCCTCACCGACGAATTCCGGGACCGGATGATGGTCGGGGAGATCGTTTCGTTTCCGTGGCAACAGTCGCCGGCGGCCGCCTACACCAACCGCGAGGAACTGCACCTGGCGTTCAACATGGAGTTTCTCGCCGTGGCGCGCTTCCGGGCCGACGCGTTCCGGCGGGTGGTCGATCGCTTCGAGGAGCGCTGCCCGGCGGACGGCTGGCCGGCCTACGTGCTGTCGAACCACGACGTGCCGCGCCACGCCGGGCGGCTGGGCGGGTACGCAATTTACGGGCACCGGCCGTACGCGATGGACCGGGCGAAAATCTGCGCCGCGATGCTGCTCACGCTGCGCGGCACGCCGTTCATGTACTACGGCGAGGAATTGGCGATGACCAACCGCTGGTGGCCGCTCAAGGACGTGAAAGATCCACTGGGGCGCAAGGTTTGGCCGTTGTACCAGGGTCGCGACGCCTGCCGCACGCCGATGCTCTGGACGGCCGAGCCGGGCGCGGGATTTTCCGGCGGCAAACCGTGGCTGGCGGTGGATCCGCAGGCCGAACGCCTGTGCGTGGCGACCGCCTCGCGTGATCCGGAATCGGTGCTGAGCTTCTACCGGCGGCTGACCTGGCTGCGGCGCAACACGCCCGCGCTGCAAACCGGAGACTACGAGGCGCTCGGCGCGCCGCGTCCGGACGTCTACCTGTACCGCCGCCGCAACGAAACGCAGTCGATCGTCGTGGCGCTCAACTTCACCGGCCGCCCGGCGCAACTGCCGGCCGACGTGGGCGGCGCGGTGCTGCTCAGTTCGTCGCCCGCGCGCAACGAAGCGGCGAAGAACGTCACCCTCGCTCCCTACGAGGCGCTGCTGCTGGCGGAGTAGGGAAATCCTAAGAATCCGATAATTTTCGATGTGCATATTGCTTCTTGCAAATATGGCAAAAATGAGATGTATAATTATTTCCGTATACGGCAATAATAAATCAATAAAATAATTAGCTGTAACCACAACGCGCTGAATGTGGAGACAAGACGTTTCTTCGCCGTCCGGTGATGGTTTGTTATACGCTTGGCGAGCGGAAATGGAGACGAATCATGAGAAACAAAACATGGATAATTTTGTTTGTTTTGTTGGTCGGAGCCTCTGCCGCCTGGGGACAGGAGAACGAAACCGCCACGGAGTTCGATCAATTCAGCGCTCAGTTCAAGGAGATTCAATCGTACTCGGCGGTGCTGGCGCACAATCCCTTTTTGGCGTTGTTTGGAATCGGTTTGGCGCTGCATGAGGATAAAGACAGTTTTCCCCTGTTTCATCGAGTGCCGTTTATTGATTCGTGGTTTGTATTGATTCCGTTGGGGCTGTTGGCGTTGATCGCAATATTTTCGGACTTCGAACCGACGACCGGCACCTTGCAGCAATGGCTGAGCGACAATATCGGCACGATCCTCGCGATTCTTGTTCCGTTGATTGCTCTGGTGGGCGAAGCGGCAAATGAACATTCGAATTCGCCGGCGGTCGTCCAGGCCGGTTTTTTTGGCGATTTGGTCATCGAGACCAAATATATTGTGTTGGCCGTGGTTAGCGTGGTGAATTTTTATGTCATCGCCTCGGTGCGTTTTGCGTTTTCGGTGGTTGTCTCGTTTTTCTCGCCGATGCCGTGGATGTCCGGCATTTGTTCGCTTCTTCGCTCGTTGGTTGCGGGTGGATTGATCTTTCTTTATTCGTGGCAGCCGTGGCTCGCGATCGTGATCAACATCCTTATCTTTTTGTTTGCTTTGCTGGTTTTTCGTTGGGCATACCGTGTCGGGCGATACGTTAAACAGGTCATTTTGGAGCCGGTGGTCCACAAGCTTTTTCATAAGAAGCAGCCGTATGAACTGGTTGCGCGCAAGCTGCCGCTACGCGGCATGAAGCGCGTTGGTCTGGCGACCGATGGATTGGAATTGGCGTTACCGGTTTTTGTTTTAAAATATCCGAAAATTTCCAAACGCACAAAAATTTGGTTGCTTAAATGGGCCGACCGCGAGCAAGTGATATTGATGATCCCTCGTCGAATACGCAAACCGAGAGTGTTTTCCTGGCCGGTCGAGGGTGAAACGTCGTTCTTGGGCAACGCGCTCCTAAGTTTGGAGATTTTCACTCGTGATAAACATTTTATGCGTTCAAAATTCGCGGTTACCCGTGGATTTGTACCATTTAAAGACAAATTGCACCATTTGATAGAGGCGCAAGATTATGTTGATGTCGGAGTGAAAAAGACATTGAAAGAATTGGAAGAACAGACACAAAATTTGATCGACGGAGCGCAAGATGCATTGAAGAAAGCGGCTGCCGCCGTTTCCGAGAAAGTAAAATCTCCGGAAAAGACGTAGCCATTTGTTGTCGATTTTTGTGCCGGGCCGTATTGCGCAGCAAAACGTTTTCCACATTCACATGCGGACAAAAAATTATTGTTCAACAAATCGGCAACGTGATCCAAGTTATTAGCAACCGCCCAGTCTTGACACGATCCGCACCGCTTGGATAATGAAAGAAACTTGCAGATCGATGCAATGCATGACATCAACCAGCGTTTTCCAATCGGTGTGCGGTGAAAAAAAACGCTGAAGCTATTGAATTGGTCATTTTTTTCGATTTGCTTCCGAATCATTCGACACTGCAATTGCGTTAGAGTCGATATCGATATTGTCATGGATGAATATCGATAGAATCGCTGCCGCCTCGGGTAATCCGACTGTTCGAGTCGCGTCGGCAAACAAGTTCTCATGGTGGAGACGGGAGTGAGGATGATTGTTTTCGGCCAAAAAGGGCGTCCGTGGATCGCGCTGACCCTGATGACGCTCTTCATCATTATTCTGGGGCGGCACGTGACGTTGCGCCGCGTGGAAACCGTCAACCGAAACATGCGCGAGCGCCTGGTGCAGCAGACCGTTTCGATCGCCCACATGATCGACGAGCAGGACACCAAAGAGCTGACGTTTACCGCCGATGATCATGGGCGCATCCATTTCGAACGCCTGCGCAGCCAGTTGGTCGCTTACAGCCACATTGTGCCGGTACACGGCATTTATACGCTTGCGCAGAAAAACGGCAATTTGGTGTTCGGCCCGACCAGTCTGCCGGCCGGCGATCCGCATGAGGCGAAGTCCGGGAACGTTTACCGGCGAACCACCACGGAAGATATGCGGGTTTTTCATGAAGGTCTGCCGCGCTCGTTCGGCCCGCATACCGACGTGTGCGGAACGTTCGTTTCCGCGTTGGCGCCGGTGGTCGATCCGGTCAGCGGTCAAGTGTTGTTCGTCGTGGGCATGGATGTGGAGGAGTCCGTCTGGCGTGAAGCGCTGGGAAACACTCGCGAGGCGCCGATCATCGGCACGGTGCTGTTGCTGCTGATCGTCTGGGGCGCCTTCGCCGTTTCGATGCTGCGTTATCGACTGCCGGCGCCGTTGAGGGTGCGACTGAACATCGCCGACGCGCTGCTGGTGGCGGTGATCAGTTTGGCGATCACCGCGGCGGCGACGTTGTTGGTTTACGAAGCCGAAAGCCGAACCCGCAAAAGCCAATTCCAACGCCTGGCCGAGCCCAATACCGAACAGGTGGTCGATGGATTGCGTTTGATCGATAACAATCTGACCGCCGTCGCCAAATTCTTTGCGGGGAGCGAGTACGTAACGGATACCGAATTCGCCCTCTTTACCCGGAGAATGGTCCGCAACAGCGCCATGGACGTTCTCACGTGGGTTCCCTATGTGGAGGATGCCCGCCGGAGGGCCTTTGAAAAGGCGGCAAGCGCCGGGTCGGGAATGCCGTATCGGATTTGGGATGTGGACGGGAACGGCAACGAGATTCCGGCAACTCATCGCGAAGCCTATTTTCCCGTTTTGTATTTGGAGCCGCCGAAGGATCTCGAGCGTCTGGCGGGTTTCGATCTGGCCGCCGAGGAAAGCAGTCACACCAGCCTGGAAATCGCCGCCGCTTCGGGACTGTCCACGACCTCCGAACCGTATTTCGAGTCGGAAGGGAACAAGCGGAAACCGGTCATTTCAGCGATTCGCCCTGTGTTTCAAGGCAATGACGATCTGTCGCACTTGTTGGGCTTTTTGGTGGCCGACATCGACTTCCGGACACTGCTGCGCAGCAATCTGTCCCAGCAATCCGGCGGCTACCTGCTCGTACGTTTGGCGAATATCGCCATGGACGGTCGGACGATTCCGCTGGCGCAATATCCGACGAACGGCGAGAGCGATTATCCGATCCTGATCAATTCGAACAACACCTTGCGGCTCTCGTTGGACTATTACCGGCCGGTGTTTTTGTTCGGCCGCTGTTTCGTGTTGGAGAGCACGCCGACCGAAGTTTTCTTCCACGCCCATCCCATTCGCTCGGCGTGGGGCGTCGGTCTCGGCGGAGTGTTCATTTCGCTCATTCTGTCGATGTTCGTTTCGTTTTTACGCAGCCGCCAGAGCGATCTGGAGCGTGAGGTCGCGCAGCATACGGCCTCCTTGCAGACGTCGTTGCGGCGCGCGCAAGAACAGCAAGGGGTGATCGCCGCGCTGAGCACTTCGTCGGCGTTGAGCGGCATGGATATCGAAACGCTGGCCGCCGAGTTGACCGAGCAGGCGGCGAAAGCGGCCGAGGTGAATCGTCTGGCGGTCTGGCTGTTCAACCCGGAAGGAACCCAATTGACCTGCCTGGACATGTACAACGCCGCGACGGGCCGACACGAGGTCGGTGAGTTGATGGAACGGGAAATGTGCGCGGATCGAATCATCTCACTGGGCGGCTCGCAATTTGCGGATGTCTACGATGCGTCCACCGATGAACGAACCGCCTCATGCTACGAGGATTACCTCAAACCGCAGGGCGTTGCGTCGGTGCTGGTGGCGGTTATCCGGGCGGGCGATCGGAACCAGGGCATGCTCTGCCTGGAGAGCGTCGGAACCAAGCGCCGTTGGCTGGCCGATGAAATCACTTTTGCCTGCCAGTTGGCCGACCAGTTGGCCATCGCCATTCTCGCCGATCAGCGCAAACGTTCCGAGCGGGAGCAGGCGCGCTTGCAGGACCAGTTGCAACAGGCCATGAAGATGGAAGCGATCGGCCGGCTGGCCGGCGGCGTCGCCCACGACTTCAACAATATCCTCACCGGCATTTCGGGCTACGCGGAGATCGTGCAATCGTCGCTGCGCTGGGACGACCCGATTCAGGCCGACGTCGAGGAGATCCGCAACGCGGCCGAACGCGCGGCCGGATTGATCACCCAGTTGCTGGCGTTTTCGCGACGGCAGATCATCGATCCGAAAGTCATTCGGCCCAACGAGGTGTTGCAGAACTCGCAGAAGATGCTCCGGCGGATCATCGGCGAGGACGTCGATTTCGTCTTCAAACCGACCGACAACCTGTGGTCGATCAAGGTCGATGCCGGGCAGCTCGATCAGATTCTGGTCAACCTGGCGGTCAACGCGCGCGACGCCATGCCCAGCGGCGGCAAGCTGACCATCGAAACGCAAAACGTGGTCATCGACGAGGAATACTGCCGGGCGCATCCGGGACTGATGGCCGGCAACTTCATCATGCTCGCCGTCGGCGACAACGGGGTGGGCATGAACGAAGAGACGATGCAACACATCTTCGAGCCGTTCTATTCAACCAAGGCCAAGGGCAAGGGCACGGGCCTGGGGCTGGCCACGGTGTACGGCATTTTGCGGCAAAACCAGGGGTTGGTGAACGTTTACTCGGAACTCGGCGTCGGCACGACCTTCAAGATCTACTTCCCGGCGATCATGGAAGAGGCGGAGCAAATCGCCCAACGCGAAGAGGCGGAAAATCCCACCGGCACCGAAACGGTCATGCTGGTCGAGGACGAGGACATGGTGCGGCGGCTGGCGCGGAAAATTCTGGAGAAGCACGGCTACACCGTGATCGAAATGAACAACGGCGGCGAGGCGTTTCATTACTGCGAACTGCACGACAACCACATCGACATGCTGCTGACCGACGTGGTCATGCCCGAACTCAACGGCAAGGAACTGTACGCCAAATTGGTGGAGAAGCGCCCCGGTCTCAAGTCGCTGTTCATGTCGGGTTACACCGAGAACATCATTGCCCATCACGGCATTCTGGATGACAACATCGAGTTCATCCAAAAACCGTTTACCACGCGCTCGCTGACCAGGAAAATCCGCGAGGTGCTCGACAAGCCGGCCGCCAACTGACCTCGATTTTCGGCAATTTAAACGACGCGGCCGCCCGATCGCTCGAGCGGCCGCATCCGGGACAAAGGAGGGGAGGGGTCGATGTATTCCCCGCGGGTCAACGACCGCGCGGATAGGAACTCCGCGAGCCGATCCGCTGCGATTGACGACGATCGCGATTCATCGGCCGCAGATCCTGGAGTTTGTCGAACTGTTCGGCAGTCAGGATGTTGCGCACGGCCAGTTGATATTCGATCTGCGCGTACATCAGCTTGCTCTGGGCGGCGACGACCTGATCGGCCGCTTTCTTCGCGGCGGCTTCACTGACGGCGTCGGCGCGCATCGTGTTCTGGAAGGCCAGGTGCGCTTTGCGCATCGCGGCGTCCAGGTCGATCTGATCCTGCTGCTTGGCCTGGTGCAGCGCGTCGAGCTTGTCGATCTGCGCGTCGCTCAGACCCAGGTCCTTGACCGCGCTATCGTCCAGCCAGAAGGGGCCGAATCCCAGGCCCATACCCGGGCCCATGCCCATGCCCTGGCCGCAGGGTCCCATGCCCGGGCCCATGCCCTGGCCGTAACCGCCGCCGTGGCCGCCGCCGCGTCCCTGCCGGGCCATGGCCGGCACGGCGATCAGGGCGACGGTCAGTAAGGTCAACATGCTTACGAGGAGGAGTTTATTTTTCATTTTCGGTTTCCTTTCCAACAAGGTTGCTTCGTTTACGTCAATGCAGACACCCTGTTTGTGTCGTGGGTTAAATGATAAGTCGGCGTTGCGTGAAATCCAGGGGCGCATTAAGCTGCGGATGAACGACAGGAGGGACGATGCGCGTATTTCTCGGCAACGCTCCGTGGGCCAAACCGGGCTTTTACGGCGTGCGCGCCGGCAGCCGCTGGCCGCATTACGAGGAGGAGCAACTCGAGTATATGCCCTTTCCGTTTTTCCTCGCCTACGCGACGGCGGTGTTGGAACGGGCGGGGCATGACGCGCTGCTGATCGACGGCTGCGCCGAAAAGACGAGCCGCGAATCGTTCGTCGCGCGCGCGGTGGATTTCCGGCCCGATATCGTCGTGCTCGAAGCCAGCACGATTTCCATCGACACCGACCTGGCCGTGGCCCGCGAGCTGCGCCAACGGCTGCCCCGCGCGACCGTCGCCTTCGCCGGGTTGCACGCCTTCATGTACGAGCCCGCCTGGCTGGCCGAGCACGACGACCTGGATGTCGTGCTGGTCGGCGAGTACGAACTGACGTTGCTGGAACTCACGCAGCGACTGGCGGCCGGCGCTTCCTTTAAAGGATGCGCGGGGCTGCTGTGGCGCGACGGCGACACGATCATCGACGAGGGCCGGCGGCCGCTGGAGGAAAACCTCGACCGCTTCCCCTGGCCCGCGCGCCACTTTCTGCCGATGACCGAATACCACGACGAACCCGGCTCGATCCCGCGGCCGTCGGTGCAGATGTGGGCCTCGCGCGGCTGTCCCTTCGGCTGCGTGTTTTGCGCCTGGCCGCAAATCATGTACGACTCGCGCAAGTACCGCATGCGCGCGGTGGTCGACACCGTCGACGAGATGGAATGGCTGGTGCGCCGGGGCGGCTTCAAGTCGGTGTACTTCGACGACGACACCTTCAATGTGCACAAGCAGCGGACGATCGAGTTCGCGCATGAGATCAAGCGGCGCAACCTGAACGTGCCGTGGGCGATCATGGCGCGCATCGACCGGATGGACCGCGAGGTGCTCGAGGCGCTCAAGGACGCCGGGCTGTATTCGCTCAAGTACGGCATCGAGACGGCGAATCCGGAGCTGATCGCGCAGGCCGACAAGTCGCTGGACCTGGACAAGGCGCGCGAGATCATCGAGCTGACGCACGAGCTGGACATCAAGATGCATCTGACCTTTATGTTCGGCCTGCCCGGCGAAACGCGCGAGACGGCCAAGCGGACCGTCGATCTCGCACTGTGGGCCGATCCGGAATCGCTGCAGTTCACCATCGCCACGCCGTTCCCGGGCAGCAAGTATCACCGGCTGCTCAAGGAGCAGGGGCGGTTGTTGTCGGACGATTTCGACAAGTACGACGGTTTCCGCAGCGCGGTGATCCGCACCGATCACCTGTCGCCGCAGGACCTGGAGGAGATCGTCGGCGACGCCAACCGCAAATGGCGGGAGCATCGCTGGCTCCGCGAGAACCCCGACCACCGCACGAACGTGCAAAAGGCCATCGACCTGGCCAGGCAGCCGCGCCGCATTCCCGACAGCATCAAACGCGCTTTGGGCAAGTAAGGGGACCAACCGGTGAAGTCATTCGTGAAAATCCTGATCTGGTGTTTGTTGGTATGCGCGCTGCTGGTCGGCTGTCAGGGCGACGATGACGACGACAACGACAACGACGATAACGACGCGGTCGACGACGACAGCGCCGATGATGACGACGACGCGACGCCCGATGACGACGATGATGATACGTCGCCCGACGACGATACCCTCGACGACGACAGCGCCGACGACGACAGCGTCGATTACACGCAGTACGTCGATCCGTTCATCGGCACGTCCAACGATCGCGGGCAACTGCATCCGGCCGCGTGCGTGCCCTTCGGCCTGGTGAAGCTCGGGCCCGACACGACGCTGGAAGGCCACGCGGGCTACGACTTTCGTTCCAACCGGCTCAACGGCGTGTCGCACACGCGCATCGGCGGCGTGGGCTGCAACGGTGCGGGCGGCAGCGTGCGCTTTCTGCCTTCGACGCAGACCTCGACGCTGCTGGGCACGGTGATGGACAAGACGACCGAAAGCGCCGCGCCCGGCTACTACGCGGTGACGCTCAACGACGAACAGGCGATCACGGTGGAACTGACCGCCTCGGCGCACGTCGGCCTGCACCGCTACACCTTCGCGCAGGGCGGCACGGTGTACGTGCAGGTGACGCTCAACCGGCCCTTCGCCGATCAGATCAGCGCGCATTGGGGCGTCGAGGGCGACAACCTGAACGGCTGGGTGTCGGCGAAGAACGTCTGCAACGAGGGCGCGTACAAGTTCTACTTCAGCGCGGCGTTCAGCGAACCGTTCACCGTGGCGGACAAGGCTGCGGGCAAGGCGGTGTTGCGCTTCGACCTGGGCGCGCAAACGACGCTGCTGGCCAAGGTCGGGCTGTCGAGCGTCGACGAGGCGCAGGCGCAATCCGACCGCGATCTGGAAATGCCGGGGTGGGATTTCGACGCGGTGCGCGCGCAGGCCGTCGCGGCGTGGAACGAGCACCTCTCGCGCATCGTCGTCGCGGGCGACGAGGAAGACAAGACGCTGTTTTACACGCTGTTCTATCGTTCGTCGCTGCTGCCGGTCGATTTGGCCGGGCCGTCGGGCGTCTACCGCGGCACCGATGGCGAGACGCACGAGGAGGGCGACTTCACGCGCTACCAGGGCTGGTCGCTGTGGGACACCTACCGCAACAAGTACGCGCTGCTGACGCTGGTCGATCCGGAGCGTGTGCGCGACATCATGCACTCGCTGGTCGAGCTGTACGTGCAGGGCAAGGTCGATTGGGCGACCGAGAACGAGCCCGTGCCGACCGTGCGCACCGAACACAGCATCGCGTTGCTGGTCGACGCGCTGGCGAAGGGCATCGGCGATTTCGGCCTCGACGAGGCGTGGGACGCGATTTTGCTCGAAGCGGAAAATCTGCCGACCGACACGCCCGACACGGTGCTGGAAACGGCCTATGAACATTGGGCGACCGCGCAACTGGCGACGGCGCTGGAGGATGAGGAAAACGCGGCGCTCTACGGCGAACTGGCGCGCGCCTACGTGGAAACGTGGGAAGACAATTTCAAGGTGATGGGCGACGACGCGGACGTCATGCACGCGCGCGGGCTCTACGAGGGCACGCTGTGGCAATACCGCTGGGCGGTGGTGCACGACCTGTACGGCATCGTCGAGCAGATCGGCGGGCGCGCGGAGTTTCTGGCGCAGTTGACGCAGTTCTTCGATGAGGAACTGTACAACCACGGCAATGAGCCCGACATTCACGCGCCGTTTTTGTTCAACTACGTCGGCGCGCCGTGGCGGGCGCAGGCGCTGGTGCGCGACCTGCTGGTCAACGAGGTCAACCAGTGGTACGGCACGCACGAGAAATGGTCGAGGCCCTACCACGGCCGCATCTACAACGCCGCGCCGGCCGGGTACATTCCGGAGATGGACGACGATGCCGGGACGATGAGCGCGTGGTTCGTGCTCGCGGCGATGGGCCTGTACCCGGTGACGATCGGCCAGCCGATCTATGTGCTGACCGCGCCGATTTTCGCGAGCGTCACGCTGCATCCGGGGGAAGCGAACGAGTTCGTCGTGACCGCGCAGAACCTGTCGGCGACGAACGTCTACATTCAAGAGGCGTATCTGAACGACGCGCCGCTCACGCGCGCCTGGCTGACGCACGAGGAAGTCGCCGCCGGCGGCGAACTGAGTTTCGTCATGGGCGACGCCCCCAACGAGGCGTGGGGCGCGGCCGAGGCCGACGCGCCGCCCGCCGCATGGTGAATGCTGGACGCTGCCGGCCATTGGGCCTACAATCCATTCGTGTAACCACGGGAATCCATTAACCGAACAACCGGCGGAGCGAAAATCCTATCTCGACGGGCGCGAGTTCTTTTTTATGCGACGGTTTATGGATTCGTCTTTCTTTTTCTGGTGATTTTTTTCTCCGACTTCGCCTTTCCGCCTTCGGCTTCGCCCGACGGCCGGTTGCGTTATGCGCGCAACGGCGATCTGGCGCTGTCGTTCAACAACGCCATATTGCCGCAGGCTTCGCAGCGCGGATGGTTCGAAGTCGAGTTGGCTTATCGGTTGGAGCCCGAGGAGGTTCTTCATTTTATCTTTCATCGGCAGGAGGACGATTTTCTCGACTTTCGCTTGAGCCGCGCGGAGGATTTCGATAGCGCACTGTTGACCTTTCGGGAAGGGCGGCTCGTCGATAAAAAATTGCCGGTCGATCCGGATTTGCCCGGGCAGGGAACGGTGCGGTTCACGCAGACGGTCAAGGAGATTGCCGTCGCCGTCGACGGGCGGACCGTACTGCAAACGACGAGTCCGCCAACGAGCGGATCGTTCGAGATCGTGTTGACGCCGTTGGATTCCAACCGCGTTTTCCAACGTGTGCGCGTGGTGCGCGAAACGCTGGTCACCGGCATCGAGTCGCCGCGTTCGCCTTGGCGTTTTCTGCTCGGCTCCGTTCCCGCGATGGCCTTGTTCGCCGGTTTGCTGCTGGCGTCGTTCGTTTGGTGGTCGCGGCGGCGCCTGACGCAGTGGTTTGCCGCCGCGCCTTATCGCACGGTGCTGATGTTTCTGGTCTGCCTCGATTTGATACTGGCGTTTGTCGCCGTTTATTTTCATCGCGTGTTTCTGGATCTGGCTTCGCCGAATTTCCCGGCGAATTTCGTCTTCCGCACGATGGTCGCCGTTTTTATCGGCGCGGCGTTTTTGTTGATGGGATTGGCGGTGCGCCGGCCGCGCCGCAAGAAGAGCGGCGTCTGGTTCCGTTGGACGAAGCGCCCGTTTTTCATGCCCGCCGCGCTGATCGTGCTGTCAATCGTGGTCGTGGCGCTGAGCCTGAAATTTTTGTTGAGCGTCGCGCCCAAGCCGCAGGTGGAAGCCGCGGCGCACGCCGCCAACGCGCCGGTGCGGATCTTGTGCTACGGCGGATCGAGCACGGCGGGTTTTCCGTTTCCGCGCGATTGGCCGTTTTCCTATCCGCCGTTGATGCAGGAGATTCTGCGCTGCGAGTTGGACCCCGGCGCCGAGGTGATCAACCTGGGCGTGAACGCCAAGAAGATCAAATACATTCGTTCGCGGATGAAAAAGGATTTGCCGCGCCTGCGGCCGACGCACGTGATCGTCAATTCGGTGCAGAACAACCGCGATCTCAGCGACAAAAAGGTGCGCAAGCAGTTCGTCGAGGCGTTGGATTTGTGCCGGCAATACGACGTGCGGCCGGTGCTGGTGCTCGAACCGTCTTACGATTTGATTTGCCGCACCCACGGCGGCACGAAGAAGGTGCGGCAACACCGCGCGCAGCTCGAAGCCAAGTATGCGTTGCTGCGCGAGCTCGCGCGGGAGCGGGGCGTACTGTTGATCGATCCGGCGCCGGTTTTTCAAGCGCACCGCGAGGAATTTCTTTTCCTGGACGGCAACGTCCACTTCACCAAATACGGTCACGCCTTGATGGCCCAGGCCCTGGCCGACGGTCTCTTTCCGCCGGTGCCGTAGAGGCTTACGGGCACGGCAGGGAAGCGAACCACAGCGCGCCGTCGGCCAGCCAGGCCAGGCGGCAATTGCCGTCCGCGTCGACGCTAACGGTCGAATAAATTTCCACCTCGCCCCATTCGGGGAACGTCACGGTCTGCCAATCGCCGAACGCGCCGGACAGCAGCGCCAGGTGGTCGTCTTCGCGTGCGGTGACGTACAGCGTGTCGTCGGCGTCGGCGGCGAATCCGGGGGAAAAGCCCATGTTGTCTTCCAGCAAAACAAGCTCTTCGCTCTGCATAGCGTCCGGAGCGCCGGCGAAGTGCCGCAACGCCCCGTCGCCAATGATGAGCAGGTGCACCTGACCGTCGGAAGTCAGCAGCGGCCTCGCCGTCGGATGCGCGCCGGCCTGCAGAATGTTCGGCTGCCAGGAATCGAGGGCGTCGGCCACGTAGTAGGTGTTGAGGTTTTTGACGAACCACAAGTGCGCCGCGTCGTTGTGATCGAACAGCAGACGCGGATAACGGCATTCGGTGTTCCGCGACAGTTGCTGCGTCCAGGAATTTCCCTCTTGCCGCAACACAAGCAACAGGTCGTTGCCCGTATCGCACAGCGCCAGGTGCAAACGACCATCGTTGTCCAAAGCCAACGAGAGATCGGACGCCTGGGCGATCGTATCGACGGTCGTATAGGTCCACGCGTTGCCGTCGTACACGGCGACGACCGGCTGGGTTTCATGCCGGAACGCCGCGTATAACTTGCCGTCGGCTCCGGCGATCAGATCCAGCGTGGAGGGCAGCAACTCGTCGGTCAACGACTGACGTTCCCAGCCCGCTTCCCGCCGTTGCGCATGATAAAAGAGGTCGTCGCCGTCCACGTAGTACAACAGGTGCGTTGCGCCGTCCGCGTCGATCGTCTGCGCCGGCGAGTAGTTGGGGGCGCCGGTTTCGTCGACGACGAGGTTTTCCCAATCGCCGTTGATATTGGTCAGATCAAGAAAGTCCTCGTTGTGATGATCGGCCGTATACAGGCAGTGAATGACGCCGGCGGCCGAGCGCGTCCAGGCGGTCTTAAAAGACTGCGCCGAATCGATGCCGGTGATCCATTCGATCGTTCCGTCGGTGTCGAGTTCGAACAGCAGCCAGGCGACGTAAAGGAAAATGGAACTGTGGATCACGCTGAAATGGAGTTTGCCGTCGGCGAAGACGATCGGCGAGAGGTCGCCGTGGGACACGTCGTTTAGCGTATATTCGCTCCACGCGCCGGTCAGGTCGTGGAAGTAATGAACGTAGTTGTGTTCTTCGAAATACGTGGAGGCGATCAGGTGGTTGTGCCCGTCGGCGTCAACGCCCAGGGTCACCGCCCGGTGCGGTTGCTCGTCGATCGTCTGTTGGCTCCAGCCTTTGGCCGAGCGCGTCGCCAACACGATCGCATTTTCGAGATTCAGGTACGCGATGCGCGGATCGTCGTTCGCGTCCAGCGCGACACTTGCGACCTTCATTTGATAATAGGTGGCCGACGCCAACATTTCGTTTGTCCAGGCGCCGTCGTGGTTGGTGGCGTAGTAAAAACCGTCTTTCGTGTAATAGGCCAAATGCGCCGCGCCGTCCGCATCCACAGCCAGCGAAAAGTCACCGGTGCATTGATAATCGTTCAGCGATTCATACTCCCAACTCTCTGCGTCGCGCCATACATGCACGAGCACTTCACTGTTTTCATCGAAGAAAACGACGTGCGGCGTGTCGTCGCCGGCGAGGGCGATTTGCGGGTCTTGCGGTAGATAGCCCGCGCAGCGGCCGACGATGTGCTGCATCGTCCAGGTCAGGCCGTCGGCGGAGGTGAACAGCACCAGTTCCCCGGCCTTGGTCGTCACGACCAGCGTGCGCCCGGCGCTGTCGAGCGCGGCCCAGGAGCCGTCTTTGCCCGCGCGTCCGCCGTCGACGATCTCCGGGCAGATCGGCGTTGCGTCGTCGTCGTCATCGTCATCATCGTCGGTGGAATCGTCATCGTCGGTGTCGTCATCGCCGCCGGTGTCGTTGTCGTCGTCGCTGTCGTTGTCGTCGTCATCGTCGGAGGAATCGTCGTCGTCGTCGGGCTGACAGGCGCAGAGCAGGCCAAGCGTCAGGCAGAAAAACAGGATTGCCAGGTAGCGCAAGAGGTGAGGTCCATTCATCGTTGTCTCCCATCCATCGAATGTGAAGTTATTCTAGCAAAATTTTTGCAAAACGCAACCGTTCGCCGCCGGAATTCGAACGGTCGGCGGCGTGTTGTTTTCGGGCGTTTTGGCCTTATATTTTGTGCAGGGGGCAAGGCCCGCAGAAAACAAGATGGGGGCGTATCATGACCAAAGCGTCGCATTATCCGAAAGACAAGCATGGGCGCGGCGACGAAAAAATGTTCTTCAACGCCGCGGGATTCCAGGAGAAATGGCGGCACGATGCGGCCGGATCGCCGAAGAAGGGCAACTACCACGAGCGGCGCGACGTCGCGCAGCACAACAAGGTCGGGCGCAACATCGGACGCGGCCACTGAAGGCCCGCCGGTGCGACGAGGCCAAGCGAAGGGAATCGCCGGACAATCGCAAAAATCCTCTTCCTTTGACACCCGTCGTGTAACTAAGATATCTTGGCGTCATGTCGCAACGCCGAAAACAACTGGTGGCCGCGATGCTCGACCGCATCGAGCAGGCCGTGGCGGCGGCCGAGGAAAAAACCTCGGTCGAGTTCGTGCTGGTCTTCGCCGGACGGTCAGGCAACTACGCCGACGTCGACCTGCGCGCCGGGCTGATTCTGGCCGCGTTGTCCTTGCTCGCGCTGCTGTTTGCGCCGCTCGAATTTTCCGTCTGGAGCCTGCTGTACGACCTGCCGTTGTCGTTGTTGCTGGGCTGGCTGGCCGGCCGTTATTGGCAGCCGGTGCGGCGATGGCTGACCACGGCGCGACGGCGCGAGGCGCAGGTGCGTGAGCGGGCCGAGGCGCTGATGATCAACCGGGGCGTCACGTTGACGCTGGACCGCACGGGCTTGTTGATTTACGTGTCGTGGCTGGAGCGGCGGGTCGAGGTGCTGGCCGACATCGGCATCGAGCGCGCCGTGCCGCGTCCGGAGTGGAACCTCGCAACGGCGAAACTCAAGCAGACCGCGCTGGCGGCGGATTTTCCCGAATCGTTCCTGGCCGCGCTGGAACGATTCGGGAAAATCCGC
>Ga0209203_1000057_pt1 | contig 92405 bp, 86 predicted proteins | sample AD_UKC109_MetaG_FD_184423 | JGI IMG/M metagenome (GOLD analysis project Ga0209203, IMG submission 184423) | Active sludge microbial communities of municipal wastewater-treating anaerobic digesters from Hong Kong - AD_UKC109_MetaG (SPAdes)... | ecosystem: Engineered > Bioreactor > Anaerobic >... | reverse complement strand
GCCGTTATGGTTAAGCCCTATTTCGGCAACATACAGGGCCCGGCGCCCTTTCTGTATATAATCTTTGATCATGAATTCACTCCATTGGCACACGCAACACCCGGCCAGCGTTCATGCTGACCGGAAAAACATCCGCAACAAACAAGAGCACACTAATGATCACGGCGGAGAATGCAATTACTTTTCTCGGGAACAGGCTGAATATTTAAGATCTCGCAGGCCGGATCAGAATATTTTAATTGACACGGTCATTTCATCGCCTATAATTTCTCTGTTCCAATCAAAATTATCGGCTATAAGAACCGGTCTCTGTAGCAATCACGGGGGGATGTTACTTGATCACCCATCCCCATGCTCAATAATCCTGGCTGAGAGCTCAAGGACATGAGAGCTGCCCGGGCTAAGCGATCAGTGCACGGAATACATGAAAAAGAGGTTTATCGTGGGAAAAAAATTCATTCTTTCCATCGATCTCGGGACCACGGGCAACCGGGTCTTCTGCTTTGATGACAAAGGCAAAAGCATATCAAGCGCGTACCGCGAATTCACCCAGCACTTCCCCAAACCCGGATGGGTCGAACACGACGCCATGGAGATATGGCACTCGGTGTGCGGGCTCATTCCCGAAGCCATTGAAAAAGGCGGCCTTTCGCCGAAGGACGTGATCTCCATCGGCATTACCAACCAGCGCGAAACCGCGATGCTCTGGGACCGGGAAACCGGCAAACCGGTACACAACGCCATTGTGTGGCAGTGCAGGAGGACGGTTGATATCTGCAACAACCTGAAAAAGGCCGGGCACGAAGACCTGTTCAGGAACACCACGGGACTGGTCATCGACGCCTATTTCTCCGGGACCAAAGTGAAATGGCTCCTGGACAATGTTGCCGGCGTCAGGAACATGGCGGATGAAGGGAAGCTCCTTTTCGGGACCATTGACACCTGGATACTGTGGAAGCTGACCGGCGGCGCCTCGCACATGACGGACTACTCAAACGCGTCGCGGACGCTGATGTACGATATACGCAAAAAAGAATGGGCGGCGGAGCTCCTGGACCTGCTGACTGTGCCGCGATCGCTCCTGCCCGGGGTGGGGCCTTCGGCATCAGAGTTCGGAAAAACAAAAAACGCCCCGTACCTGCCTGACGGAATAACGATCGGCGGGATCGCGGGCGACCAGCAGGCCGCCATGGTCGGCCAGAACTGCGTGTTCGACGGCACCTCGAAAAACACCTACGGGACCGGATGTTTTCTCCTGGTCAACAATGGGAGCAATTTCACGATTTCCCAAAACGGGCTGCTTACCACCCTCGCCTGCGACAGCAAGGGGCAGCCTGCCTACGCGCTTGAGGGGTCGGTATTCATTGCCGGGGCCGTTATCCAGTGGCTCAGGGACTACATGAAATTCTTTGAAAAATCGTCCGAATCCGAGGCAATGGCCTCATCGGTCACGACCGCTGATGAAGTGGTGTTCATCCCCGCGTTCGTCGGCCTCGGCGCCCCGCACTGGAACATGGAAGCACGGGGCGCGATCTTCGGCATTACCCGGGACACCCGGCGCGAACAGATAATCAGGGCCGCGCTGAAGTCCATAGCGCTGCAGACCATGGACCTCATTGACGCCATGAAACAGGACACGGGAAAAAACATTAAAGAGCTGCGGGTGGACGGCGGCGCGACCGGGAACAAATTCCTGATGCAGTTTCAGGCCGACATCCTGAACATACCGGTGCTTCTTCCCGAGAACACCGAGTCAACGGCGCTGGGCGCCGCGTATCTTGCCGGAATTACCGGCGGGTTATACAACTCCCTGGATGAAATTGCGGTGAACAATACCATCGCGACCCGTTTTGAACCGAAAATGGACGAAACACGAAGAAATGCAGAAAAAAAACTCTGGAAAGAGGCGATTCAGCGCCTGGTAAAATAAAGAAATAAATTCGTTGAAAAATAGTAAATCGGCACAAGAATCTGTTGAACAATCAACGGGTACTGTGTTATAATGACAGCAAACATAAAGAAATAAATTCCTGGAGGAGCATAATGGCTAGACCACTGCTGGGTGAAATACTTCTGGAAAACGGCGAAATCTCACAAGATCAGCTCAATAAAGCGCTGGATGTGCAAAAAAGCGAGGGCGGTCTTATTGGAATAATACTGGTGACCCAGGGTGCGATCAGCGAACAGACCCTGGTGAAATATCTGGCGATTCAGGCTGAAAGAGTCACCAGCTCGGAATGACCTCATGTTATCATGCCATCAAACAAAGAGAGCGGCATCTGCCGCTCTCTGATTTATCATTTAATCTACAGTTTAATTTCGTGAAGCCAGCCGTATTTATCCTCAATATCCCCGGTCTGTATCCGTGTCAGCCTGCTGTACAGTTCAGTGATGACCGGGCCGGCTTTGTCTCCCTTTCCGAAGGTATATGTTTTACCCATATAATCAACCTGGTTCACCGGGGTTATGACTGCCGCGGTCCCGACCGCCCCGACTTCATCGAACTCCGCCAACTCGTCAATAGCAACCGGCCTGCGTTCAATCTTCATCCCCATGTCCTGGGCTATAATTGCCAGGCTGTCATTGGTAATGCTGGGAAGGATGGACTGTGATTTCGGCGTCACATAGGTGTTGCCCTTGATTCCTATGAAATTCGAGGTCCCGAATTCATCCACGTATTTCTTCTCCGCGGAATCGAGGTACAGCACAATGGGGTACCCCTTCGCTTTGCCGAACTGGCCGCCCTTGAGGCCCGCAGCGTAATTACCGCCGACTTTACAGTCTCCCACGCCGCGCGGAGCGGCACGGTCGAAATCCTCAAGCGCCAGGGCCTTTACCGGGGTAAACCCTCCTTTGTAATACGGGCCGACCGGGGTCACAAAGATAAGAAAGACATATTCATCCGCGGGCCCCAGCCCTACCCTGGCGCCGATCCCGATTGAGAGGGGGCGGATGTAAAGGCTCGCCCCGGTCCCGAACGGAGGAACGTATTGCACATTGGCCGTGATGACCTTGTCCAGGGCGTCCATGAACATCTTTTCAGGGATCTCGGGAATATATATCCTTTCGCCGCTCCGGTTCAGGCGTCGGGCGTTTTCTTCGGGCCTGAAGGCGACGATCCTGCCGTCAACAGTTTCGAATGCCTTCATCCCCTCAAAACACTCCTGCCCGTAATGGAGGCACGGAGCGGCCATATGCATGGGCAGGGTCTCTTCGGCATGCAGTTCGCCGTTGTCCCACGAGCCGTTTTTATAGAAAAAACGGATGTTATAATCGGTTTTCACGTATCCGAAAGGAAGGTTCTCCCAGTCAAGATTCGCTCTCTGTCGTACATTGGTCTTGTTCATAAGCAGCCTCGAAAATATGCGGGAAAAAGAATTAATGTCCAGAATATGGCGGGTGAGGAAAATATGTCAACAATATTCCTGCGTTCGCCGGATTCACTGACGGGCGATTATCTTTCTGATTTCCTCTATCTGGGCCAGGACCTCTTTGCGGGAAGTGCCTCCCGGGGACAGCTTTCGTTCAGTTGATTTCCCGGGGTCGAGAACGTCCTTTATGTCATCCTCAAAGACCGGGGAGAATTTACGCAGCGTTTCAAGGCCGAGAGTAAAAAAATCGTCGCCGGTCTGTTCGCAGTGGCGCACGATGCTGCCCACGATTTCATGGGACACCCTGAACGGCACCCCTTTCTTCGCCAGGTAATCGGCAAGGTCGGTCGCTGTTGAAAAATTGCTGTACACCGATTTCTTCATCTTTTCCGTGTTAACGGCGATCCCGGCAAGCATTTCGGCCATTCCCTCCAGTGCGAGCACGACCGTGTCAACCGAATCGAACAGGGGCTCCTTGTCCTCCTGAAGGTCGCGGTTATAGGTCATGGGCAGCCCCTTGAGGAGCGTGAAAAGCGAAACGAGATTTCCCAGGAGCCGGCCCGATTTTCCCCGTATCAGCTCGGCCACGTCAGGGTTCCGCTTCTGGGGCATGATCGACGAGCCCGTGGTCACCGAGTCGGAAAGCCTGATGAAGTTGAATTCGGATGAACTCCACAGCACGAGCTCCTCGCAGAAGCGCGAAAGGTGCACGCCCAGGACAGCGGCGAAATAAAGAAAATCAAGCACGAAGTCACGGTCGCTCACCGCGTCCATGGAATTGGGAACGACTCCGGTGAACCCGAGCTCCTGGCGCAGGAATTCACGGTCAGTGGGATAGTTGAGTCCGGCAAGGGCACCTGAGCCCAGGGGAAGTTCCATGAGCGCCTCACGCGCGGCCGAGAGCCTTTTCCTGTCGCGCGTCAGCTGCCAGGCATAGGCGAGCAAGTGGTGGCCAAGGCGCACCGGCTGCGCGACCTGAAGGTGCGTGTACCCGGGCATGATCACGTCAACATGTTTCTCAGCGAGGCCGGCGAGCGCCGATATGACCGCGTCCAGGAGGACGGCGATGCGCTCTTCCTCGTCGCGCAGGTAAAGCCGCACGTCCAGGGCGACCTGGTCGTTGCGCGAGCGGCCGGTGTGCAGTTTCCTTCCCGCGTCGCCGATCCGCTCGGTGAGCACGGCCTCGATGTTCATGTGTATGTCTTCGCGTGAGGTCTTAAATTCAAATTCGCCGCGGTCAATCTCGTCGCGGATGAGCTCGAGGCCGCCCGTTATCGCGCCGAGTTCTTCATTGCTGAGGATGCCGATGCGGTGAAGCATGCGCGCGTGTGCGATTGAGCCGCGGATGTCCTGGCGGTACAGGCGTGAATCGTACTGGACCGATGACGATATTTTTTCAGTGACGGTCGAGGAAGCCTGCGAAAAGCGTCCCCCCCATAATTTTTTTTCTTCTTTACCCATACGCACCCGTGTTCATCAGGAATTATTTAATACGCCGGATCACTCGCCGCCCGTAATCACGTCGATGAGGAGATCAAGATAATCACCGAGGTCCTCAAGGGCGGGAAGTATTTCGTATTCAAGAATATCAGAAAGACTGATGATGTCATTGTTTTCAAGAATAATAATTGTCTGGTTCAAAAAATCATGAAGCATGCCGTTTTTTTCTTCAAGGCTGACACCGTTGATTTCAAGGGCCTTGAGATCGATTTCAAAAACCGGCACGGCCTGGTAGCAGGTCCTGGTGTAGCGGTAGATGAAATCAATAAACCTGTCCATCCCGGCCGAGCCGTCTGCGTCCTTGCCGGTCTGGTAGGCGATTGCCGTTTCCTCAATGTTCTTTATCTGCCCCGGGAATTCCTCTTTCAGCGACTTGAGCGAATGAAGAATCGCGTCAGGCGAGTCAATGCTCTGGACAATGAGCTGCCTCATCTCATCGCTTACGATGAGAAGCTTGAACATCTCCCTGATATTGCCGAAAAGCCTGCCGCTGTCTTTTACCAGCGAGAGCGTCTCGTCCCCGCCGGCGCTGTTGAGCTTCTCTCTCAGCGAGGTCATTTCATCAATAAGGGCCGAAGCCTGAATATCACGGACCTTCACGTCCTCAGGCGAAATGGCCAGAAGGCCGAAGAGCGCGTCCACGACCTCTATAAGCCAGTCAATGCCCGTGGCAAGGTCTTCCGCGTTGCCCGCGCCCGATTCAGCGGTGATAAAGGAATTCACCCTGTCGCAGTATCGTATGCCCTCGTCAATCGTGGTAAAAACAACATCCGCCTTTGAACGGACGACGCAGTTTATAATCGAAACATTATCCAGGCTGCCCTGGGGAAGCTCATCAATGTAATAGCGTTCATCATCGATATGGACTTCGGTGAATATCAGTTCGCGCTCGCGGGCCCACTGGGAAATTGAATCAACGATATCCGAAACGGTCTCTTCGCCTTCAAGCTCAAAATCAACCGGGTAATTGTTTATGCATATTTCCACAGAATACCTCGCAATTATTTATCGTTCTGCCCGCCGCCTGACTGCTGCTTGAGCCAGTTTTCCTGGGACTTCGCGCCGGAAATCGATTTCTCCATTGTCGCGAATTTTGCTCTCAGCTTTTCCTCGTATTTCTTGACATGCTCTTCCTGGCGTTCTATGCGCTCATTGGCAAGTTTTATGTTTTCGTCTTCAAGGTCCATCTTGGAAGTAATGATATTTTTACCGCTCGACGTGTACGGTTTGAGGATGTTCACCACGTTGTAGGCCATGCCGTTGTCAGTGCGGTTGTCGCCGTCATTGTCGGACCCGAAAAAATTCTTCACGCCTTCAGGATTGTCCCGTATAGTCTCCTCGACTTTCGACTCGTCGATAACGAGTTTGCCCTGCTTGATGGTTTCCCAGTCCGCGTTAATTTCCCCGGTACTCACCCCGAGCTCGGGAAGCATCTTTACGGGCCGGTCGGCCCTGCTGGGATACGCGCTGTTCACGGTCTTGCGCAGGACCGATTCAATCCTGACAATGGTCATGTCTCCCACGAAAAGCCCCCGGTCACTGTCACCACGCTGGCCGGGTTTGGTGATCTTTTCGGTCTTGATGAGCTGGGCATTGTATTCAAGGTATTGATTATAGGACTCGACGAATTTTTTAATGCGGTCCATTGCCGTTTCGGTGTCGAGTTTAACGTCAATGCTCACGTTTTTAGGCGAGGCCCGGTTCAGGTCCAGGGAAACGCCTTCAATGATGTCGGTGATTCCCTTGTTTTTGTCCCTGAAAATGTCAATGCCGTCAACGTTTAATTTGGCATCCTCGGCTTTGGCAATGTGATTTTTCGGCTCAAGTATTCCCTTGCCCTTGATGGGAGTCATAATGGAAGCATCGGTAAAATCCGCTGATCCGTCATTGCAGTAGAGGATTACTTTACTGACCGATTTCTCGTTGAAATCACGGCCCAGCGGGATTTCCTGTTTCCCCTTTGAATCTTTTTCCAGGGGATAAATTTTCTCGACTCTTTTTCCCTTATCGTCAGCTACCACGCCGATGCCCAGCAGCGAATCAAATTCTTCCTTCTTCTTTTTTTCCTCAATTTTTCTAAGGCGCGATACATTGTAACCCCTGAGTTCGATACCCTTGATCACGGTCCTTTCTTCAGGGCCAAATTCAACACGGAACGGCACCGGCTCCTCGTCCTTCTTTTGTTCTTGATACGCGAAATTGAACTCAAGCACGGTCTCCTTTTTCACCGGGGCGGCAAGAGGAAGGGTGTATTCCTGCCAGAGCAGGCCCTGGACCGAAACGGTTTTACCGTCCTGGGAAACAGAAAGGCTCCCGTCCTGCTCGTCGATCTTCTGTTTACCCATATATGAAGTGAAATAGCGTTTATCAAAAACCAGGGCCACCTTTTCCTGCTTCTCGCCCTTTTCGCCTTTGACCATGCCAATAGTTTTCAGGAAATCCTTGCCGCCGGTTATCTGTATCTCGCCCTTTTCGCCTGAAACTTTTGATTCCAGGGTCAGCACGTATTCATCTTCACTTTTTTTGATCAGGGTAGAGGTAACGAGACCGGATGCCTCTTCATCGATCCTGTCTTTGAGAGTCTGAATTTTTCCGCCTTTGAACCTGATCTTTGCTGATTCGCCGTTCACTGAAAGGGTAAAGGACGCGGGGGAAAGCTTGTCAGAGGCTTTGACCGGGTCAGTTGACACTTTATGGTTTGAAGCGATGCGGTCGACCCTGATCGAGGTCAGACCTTCCTTTGCTTTCTTGGTTGCGGTCGCACTGATGATCTCTGTATCGGATGAAAGTGCCTTTTTATCGTCAAAGCTCGCCCTGAACCCGTAAAGGTTTTTCGCATTCTTATCAATTTCCTCAAGATGGCCTCTCAGCACTTTCAGCGCTTCTTTTCGGGTACGATACTTCTTCTTATCAAGTTCAAGCTGAAGTATCGGCCTTCGCTCAACATCGACCAGTTTGCTGATTATGGCATCGGTATCCATTCCCGATGCCATGCCGCCCATTGTTACCGGCATGAATTATTTGTCCCCCAGAGTTTTATTAATAAGAATGTCTTTCATGATTGATTACACGCTGATATGTTGCACTGCAACTCTGTCTTAAAAATATAGCCACACCTTTCCTGTATCAATAGATATCGGCCCTTTTTTAATAAATTATAAGAGAAGAACTTCACCTTGATTTATTTTTGAGACATAAACCGTAATTATAAAAACGCGGAGAACAAACAGTCAACCCTATTTTCACTTGCCAATTAATGCGCCTCTTCTTATCGTGTCACCGTTCGGGGGCGCTTCAGTTTTTGACCGCCCCTGACATCATACTCCTATTAGGTGACGTATGATATCCCAGTTGTTTTCTTCGGAGTCAGCCATGCTTATCAACTCTATTTTAGATGCTGTCGGCAATACCCCTCTTGTACGCCTGAAAAACATGTCTTCAGGCAATGTCTACGCAAAGGCGGAATTTCTCAATCCCGGCGGCAGTATTAAAGACCGGGTAGCCATGAACATCATCGGGAATGGCGAACAGAAGGGTTTGCTTAAACCGGGGATGACGATTATCGAGGCGACATCAGGGAATACCGGGATCGGCCTGACGCTTGTCGGAGTACAGATGGGATACAGAGTCGTGTGCATCATGCCTGAAAACATGAGTGAAGAAAGAAAAAGGGTCATCGAGGCATTCGGTGGCGAATGTATTTTTACCCCTCAAAAAGAAAGCCTTGACGGATGTCTTGCAAAAATGAACGAGATCGTTTCATCCGATCCCGAGCGTTACTTTATTGCCAACCAGTTTAAAAATCCTGACAATCCGGGTATTCATTATGAGCAGACCGCCCAGGAAATATGGGATGACACCAACGGCGAAGTGGACCTTTTCGTCGCCGGCATCGGCAGCGGCGGAACGCTTCAGGGAATCGGCAAATTCCTGAAAGAAAAAAATCCCGGGATCAAAATTGTCGCGGTGGAGCCGAAAAACAGCGCGGCTCTTCTCGGGGGAGAACCGGGACTGCACCAGATTCAGGGAATCGGTGACGGGTTCATCCCCGATGTTCTGGATGTGAGTCTTGTTGACATGGTATTCACGGTTTCTGACGATGAAGCGATTGAAACGACGAGAAGGCTCTCTAAAGAGGAAGGTCTGCTCGTGGGAACATCATCCGGTGCCAATGTTTTTGTCGCTCTTCATGTTGATAATGGGCACAACAGGGTTGTTACCATTTTACCTGACAGGGCCGAACGATATTTCAGCACAGCTTTATTGTGAGAAGTTAATAGTACCCCCCTGGAAATTTTCGCTTTAAAAAATTTCGTCACTTAAAGGCTTTAGAAAAAATTCTCAGCGATGATCACTATCGTGATTCATCGACAAACATGCCCATATACTCCTTAATATGCTCAAGAAGCTTAATAAGGTCTTTGGGCGGAATTTCACGCACCACTTCATTGGTGGCGGAATCAATGACCTTAACGATGATCCTGTTGGTCTTTTCATGATACGAAAAGGATATCCGCTCCCTGAAATCGCTCATGGCGCTGTTTAATTTTTCAACTGCCTCATAAATTTCGCTCTTAGTCAGATCCCTGGATTGACTTACGGTCACATCCGGGTTTTTAGTATCCGACTGCCTGACTCGGTTGATCTTGTCAACTTTGTCGATGATTACATTGCTTATGTTCCCAATATTCATTGCTAACCTCCATGTTAACACCTGGCACTATTTCATCCAGTAACCTCCCTTTTAAAAATGGCCCCCTCCCCGGCCTCCCAACCGGAAAGGGGTATGAAGCCAACCGCACTGCGAGGCAGACTTCAAATCAACAGGGTGATTCTTATTCAAGTAATTTCATGATGAGCTTAGGCTTGAAATTCGCCTGAGCCAGCATTGCAGTACCAGTCTGCATAAGAATCTGGTCCCTTGTAAAGTTGACCATCTCTGCGGCCATGTCAACGTCCCGCACGCGGGAATCGGCTGCCATCATATTTTCATATGAAATGGTCAATGCGTTGATCGTATTTTCCATCCTGTTAAAGTAGGCCCCAAGATCCGCCCTCTGTCGATTCAGCTTATCAAGAGCTTCATCGATATACCCGATCATGGAATTCGCCTTACCAACAGTAGAAATCGACCTTTTGGCGTTCTGCTCATCAACAAGAAACAGGGCGCGGGCACTGATCGTCCCGATAAAAACCCTGACCCTTTGATGGCTGTTTGCTCCGACATGGAAAAACATGCTGCCGGTCTTGCTCCCGCGAGCATACGTTCCAGTGAGCATTTTCAGCCTGTTGAACTGAGCGGACGTGGCAATCCTGTCGACCTCATCGATCAGCTGAGATACCTCAACCTGGATCTGAATGCGGTCCGTGTGGGAATATATCCCGTTTGCCGACTGCACCGACAATGACCTGATGCGCTGCATAATCTCGTTGAGCTGCTGGAAAGAACCTTCAGCGACCTGGATGAAGGAGATACCGTTCTGAGCGTTTTTCTCCGCCTGTACCAGGCCGTTTATCTGGGTCCTCATTTTCTCGGACACTGCCAAACCGGAAGCGTCATCGCCTGCCCGGTTGATCTTCTCGCCCGAAGCCAGCTTCTCAATAGACTTATCCAGCCTCACGGCAACCTTCTGCATTTGCCTGTTCGCAAAAATGGCACTCATGTTGTGATTGATTCTCATACAAAAACCCCTCCCTTGTTTTTCAGGCCTGCATCTCTTTTCTCTGAGCAGTCCCGGTTTTTCACCCCCTTCATCATGAAGGAAATGGGACAACAGTGTCCGAAGGTTGTCTCCTTGTCATGCTGCCCGAACTGCCCATAATCCAGACAACACCGGCTCCCGATTTATTCCGGCAGCCGGTGATGCCCTCCCTGCATCACAAGCTGCCGGAACAGCCGGTTGCTGAGCAGTGGGACACGCACCGTTTGGGGTTGAGAATCGAATCATGTTTTCAAAGAACCTTTTTTTCCTTACTCCGGAAATCTTTGACGTGGTATTCATCAGAATGAACCAAGCAGCCTCAGCACAGCCTGGGATTGAACGTTAGCCTGAGACAACATCGCAGTACCAGTCTGCACCAGCACCTGATGTTTGGTGAATTCCACCATTTCCTCTGCCATGTCAGCGTCCCGTATCCGCGACTCTGCCGCCTGTATGTTTTCATAAGCGGTCATAAGACCCTTAGAAGTCATCTCGAGCCTGTTGTAATAGGCGCCGAGATCAGCTCTCTGCTTGGAGAGCCGCTGCAGTGCATTGTCAAGAATACCAAGAGCGTCATTGGCTCCACCGGGTGTTGAGAGAGAAAGAGAAACCTTGCCGGTACCGTCCTTAAACCTGAAGGACATGGCGGTCATGGTTCCTATATAAACCCTCTCCCGCTGATTCATGTTGGCTCCGAGATGAAACCACATGCTTGCCTTGGGAGAAATCTTGGAAAACTCCCCGGTCAGCACTTTAAACCTGTTGAATTCTGCCTGTGAAGCGATTCGATCGACTTCATCAACAAGGGCTGATACTTCAACCTGGATCAACTGCCTGTCACTGGGCGAATAAATCCCGTTTGCGGCCTGAATCGCCAGAACCCGTATCCTCTGGATAATCTGGGCTGACTGGTTGAGATATCCTTCAGCGGTCTGGACAAAAGACATACCGTCTTCGGTATTCCTTTCAGCCTGCCTGAGACCCTGAATCTGAGTTCTCATCTTTTCAGATACCGCAAGGCCGGAAGCATCATCCCCTGCCTTGTTAATCCTTTCACCGGAGGAAAGCTTTTGCATGCTTTTGTCAACTCCCCAGTGAGAGAACTTTAATGTTCTGTTCGCGTTAATCGCGCTCATGTTGTGATTGATAATCATTTTACACTCCTTTGTTCTTTCTCTTTTCTGGCTTCCTTGCCAATCCGATGCCGAGGGCAGGCAACATCGGACCTCTTACAACCAGATGTAAGACTGTAGCCTTAAACAACAGCCAGGATCAGTGGCCGTATTCCAGGCTTGTATCTGGGCACATACAAAACCGGAATACCTACGGCCATGCGTAAGATTTTTTTGTAAAACAGTTTTCAAAGATCCCAGAGTAAGTAGGGACTACTCCCTGGTCGAATTTTCGCCACCTTTGGTGCCAACATTGAGAGCGATTATTCACGTTTATAGATTATTTAAAGCAATTAAGATTAAATATGATTAAAAATCATTAAATTTAATCTATTTTTTAATTTTTTTATAAAATTCAAAAAAAATTATATTTTTTGCTCATTCTTTCAACGATTTACGCATGCGATACAACAGTCCGTAAAAAATCTCAGCCCACAATGATCTTTAAAATGAAAGTTGGTAATACTGTTTGACAGGAGAAAGGGACTCTGATTTTTTAGGCTAAAATTATTCTGTATCGGAGTGGATTGAGATGAAAAAATGTATTTTTCTTTTTCTTTCTATCGTAATGACTTTTTATCTGACACCGTGTGTCCTTGCTGTTTCAGCCGGACACGGCGACGAATCACAAAAAGTTGAACAAGCGGCTGATTCCCATGCTCAGGTTGCTGAGCACGGAGAAGAACAGCATGGTGAAGAAGCACATCACGGCGGACATCACGCTCCCCATATAGATGGGAAAACCCTGAGTTTGCTCTGGGCGCTTCCTTTCCTGGGAATACTGCTCTCGATCGCGATCTTTCCCCTTGTGGCGCCTCATTTCTGGCATCACCACTACGGCAAAGTATCACTCTTCTGGGGCGTGGTCTTTTTTATAGCATTTACAATCGGATTCGGCCCGAATACAAGCTTCTTCTATCTTGTGGAAACCTATCTGGGAGAATTCATCCCGTTTATAACACTGCTGCTGGCCCTCTTTACCGTGGCAGGGGGCATCCGCCTCAAAGGAGAACTGGTCGGCTCGCCGAAACTGAATGTTGTTCTGATATTCATCGGCACCGCCCTGGCAAGCTGGATGGGAACAACCGGTGCCGCGATGCTTATGATACGGCCGGTCATTCGCGCAAATGCCTGGAGAAAAAAGAAAGTACATGTCATTGTTTTCTTCATCTTCCTGGTCGCCAACATCGGCGGATCACTCACTCCTCTGGGAGACCCTCCCCTGTTCCTGGGATTTTTAAAGGGAGTCAGCTTCTTCTGGACAACAACCCATATGCTGCCGCTCATGGCTGTTGCCGTTGTCCTGCTTCTGGCAATATTCTTTGTGCTTGATTCCTATTATTACAGCAAGGAAACCGAAAAACCGGCAAAACTTCCCGGTGGCGCTAAAATCGCCATTGACGGCAAAGCGAACTTTATTCTGCTTGCAGGAGTTGTCGGCGCGGTCATCTTCAGCGGGATCTGGCATTCCAATATAAACAACCCAGCCGATGTGGCTATTTCAGCCTGGGGAACAGGAATGCTCACCAAGGGAACGCTGGCACAGGTTCTTATACTCCTCGCCATAACCTTTTTATCAATGAAAATTACGGCAAAGGAAACAAGAGAAGGAAATGATTTTTCCTGGGAACCCATTCTCGAGGTTGCCAAACTCTTCGCAACGATATTCATAACCATGGTAATGCCCATAGCGATGCTTAAAGCCGGTGTTGACGGACCTCTGGGGGCCATCGTATCCCAGGTAACAGCCAATGGCGAACCCGTAAACAAGGCATTCTTCTGGGCGACCGGGGCCCTGTCAAGCTTCCTGGACAACGCCCCGACCTATGTTGTATTCTTTAATACTGCCGGCGGTGACGCGGTACACCTTATGGGAGAACTGTCAAGAACACTCCTCGCGATCAGTGCAGGTGCGGTTTTTATGGGAGCGAACACCTATATAGGCAACGCGCCCAACTTCATGGTTAAATCCATTGCTGAAGAAGCGGGAATACCGATGCCAAGTTTCTTTGGCTATATGCTTAAATATTCCATTCCCATTCTTATACCGACATTTATACTGATAACAATAATTTTCTTTTAATTAAAGAATAGGAGATCACCATGGAAAAAAAATATTATGAACTTGTTCTGGAAGGCCATTACAACGCAATATACGGCCTTTTAAAAGGATTTCTTTTAGGGAAAAACCAGGACTGGACCTTTTATTTCAGTAAAAAAGCCGGGATAAAAATCGAAACTCTTGGAGAAATAATCGTCGACTGGATAAGTTTGAAAAACAAGGTCCACCATATTATCCTTGAAGAAAATTTTTATGAAGAACTGAAAAAGGCCGTTGAAAAGTTCAACACAACCAGAAAGGAAGAATCAAAATTCGTAAATTTAAAATATCTCAAATCAGCACAACTTGTTAAAAGTGCACAATTCGGTTTCGAGACAAAAACGTATGGACGCCCCTATGCGGCAGAGATAAAAAATCTGATTAAAAAACTTCCTGAAGGGGTTGAACTGCACAACTACAATCCGATCGAAAAGGAAAACAAAGATGCCAAGGGTGTCGAGCTCTACGCGCCTGAACATGAATACACATTTGAGGCATCAGGGACCCTTTCCGGGAATATTGGAGAACTCATCGAACTTCGCAAAACACTGGATGAGCATCCTCTGGTTGAAGTCGAAAAAATTCAGCTTAAGTTTTAATATAACGAAAAAGTATTTTAAAGGGGGATGGCACAAGTCATCCCCCTTTTTTGCGCTTTCGCATGATCAATAATACAGGAAAACTATCATTTCTCATGCTGGATACAGACTCAACTCACCCTATGACTGACAGAAGCATCCTTATAAATTAATTTGTCACTGACACCATTTATACAATAGTTCAGAACATCCCCCCATATAACTCATGCATCGTGCCGCTTTTACCGAAAATAAGAAAAACACCCCTATCGGAAGTAGGTTCATGAGCTATAAAACAAAAATTATAATTTCAGGGTTGTTTATAACAATAATTGCCCTGGCAGCCTATATCTCCCTTCGGATGGATATTTTTGAAAAACAAATGGCTGCAAAGCTTAAAAAACAAAATGAAAGAATTATTAAAACTTATCAGGGCGCCTTTGAAGAAAAAGAGATAAAAACTATTCAGGGAAATGATTTAACGCTTTTCCTGAATAAAATCAATAAAGCAATACCCGATATCGCGCTGGTCATTATAGCCGATACCGATAAAACCATCAGATTATCAAGTAAAAATGATTCTATTATTCAAAGCGATATATACGATAAAATTCTTCATGATTTTACCGGGAACAATCTCAGGATCAACCGCCCGGGAGAATTTATCATCAGGTATTACACCAGCGGTGAAAATCAAAAAGAGAAAAATATCAAGTACTACATCTTCAATAACAATATGGGGACCGGGAGTCTTGTTATAACATTTCCCCATAAACCCGGAAAAATAATTATTACACGGGCGGCCCTTGAAATAACCCTGATTATTATCATCATAATAATCTTCTGTTCGGTTCTGTACATTATGCATGATAAAAAAGACGTGATAACTGAATATGCCGAAAAAACGGCTGATGAACAGAATAAAAAAATTCTCAGAAAAAATATCGTCAATGAAGAACGATCGATAATCAGAGAAAGCCTCAGCCTTGCTTCAGAAGGGTTGAGCTCCTACGTGTATAATCTGTTTTCCGAAATATTCAATAAATTCCATACGAAGTCGTTATCGCTCTATATTAAAAGCAGTGAAAACACCATGGCAAAACTCTTTGAATACCGGGGCAACTCATTCATGAAAATTGATTCCCCTGTTTTTGATACTCTGGATCTGACCAGTGGAATCGGCCGAGAACTTAAAAATGGCACACCCATAATACTCATGGCCGGGAAAAAAGCGGTTCTACCCCTTATACACAATGATTCCCTTTTGGGAACGCTCCATGTTACAACTGAAGAGCACATCAGCGGAGATGAACTCGATACAATTACTCTCATGAGTGCTTCAGTGCGAAAGGAACTGGGCGACTACCTTGTCTTAAATAACGTCATGATCGACCAGTCAACGGGCATATACAGCGAAACCTACTTCACCATGAAATACAATGAAATCGTAAATAAATCGGTAAGTAAAAAACACCATTTTTCTCTGATCCTTGTTTCAATAGCACGAAATATAAAGCATCTAATTGAAACCGATCAAAAAGCCGTAATAAAAGTCATTGCGCCAATACTTGACGAAGAGATCAAGGATGACAAGCTGATCGGCCATTATGACCGGTTCATCGCCGTGCTTCTTCCGGAATCAGACGCCGGCAGATCGCGCAAGGCAGCTGACAGGATATTTAAAGCTCTTTCACGGCTCAGGATAAAGATCAGTGAACAGGAACATCTTGATATTGTCCCCTTTATCGGTGTGGCATCATCGGAAATGACGGATGACCCTCGCCACGTACTTGACACCGCTCATAAAAATATTGATCTGGCCCTTACCAGGGATGACGGGAATATTCAAAATTCAGCGATGAAACTATAGTCAATAATGCCATAAAAAAATCTGTAACGGAATAATCACGTTACCGCATGTGATAATTGTTCCAGTATATCTTCCTTACTACAAAAACTTATATTACAACTGCGGTATATATCATATTATTGCAAATGTATCCAAACTGTATTTCTTCATCATGAAATATCTGATTTTCTTTAAAGTTGGAATGTATTACAATAAAAAAGCATAAAAAAACTTGACTTATATCAATATATCAAGATATCTTGATATATATTCTTCAAAACGAGGTGATCCCATGAACTTTATTGAAACCCTGAATCGAAATAAAACGCTGATCATGGACGGGGCAATGGGCACTCTCCTCTTTAATGAGGTACCCGGTTACAGCGGGCCCTTTGAACTGCTCAACGTTGAAAACCCTTCGACTGTCGAAAAAATCCATACGCTGTATTTTGAAGCCGGGGCTGATATCGTTGAGACCAACACCTTCGGCGGCAATAAAATAAAGCTGGATGAATTTGGCCTGGGAAGCCGCTGTGAAGAAATAAATGAACAGGGAGCTGCTGTTGCACGCAAAGCGGCTGATAAATTCAATGGCCTCGTTGCCGGTTCAGCCGGCCCCACAGGGAAACTCATTCAACCTATGGGAGATTTTCCTCCTGAAAAAATTATTGAAGCTTTTGCATCCCAGTTCCGCGGTCTTGAACGCGGCGGCGCGGATGTTATCGTTATCGAAACAATGAACGACATCCAGGAGGCGCGGCTCGCGCTGCTGGCAGCGAAAGAAGCCACGTCCCTTCCGGTTTTATGCAGTATTACCTTTGAAGAAAACGGCAAAACCATGACCGGCACCGATATACTCACCGCTTTTGCCACGCTGGCCGCCAACGGGGCGGATGTCGTTGGCGCGAACTGCAGCATGGGCCCATCCGGACTGGTAAAAGTATTCAAGGAAAACATAGAAAAAATTTCGGCACTGGGCCTGCCGCTTTCAGTATGGTCTAACGCCGGCCTTCCGGCAATCGTAGACGGGACAACCGTGTATTCGCTTGGTCCTGATAGATTTGCCGAGCTTTCAGCCGAATTCATCCGCCTGGGCATTTCGATCATAGGGGGATGCTGCGGCACGACTCCTGATCACATTCGCGCGCTTTCGCAAAAAATCCGCGCGGAGAAGTCGCCGGCCCGGTCGTTCGGCAGGACATGGAACCACGTCACCAGCCGGAGTGCCACCCTGGACCTGGGTGAAACCCGGGAACTGATCCTTGTGGGAGAGAGGCTGAACCCCACCGCGCGGAAAAAATTTTCCGAAGAGCTCAGGCTGGGGAAGCAGTCATTCCTCAGACATGAAGCGCCGCTGCAGGTCGAAGAAGGCGCGGCAATTCTCGACATCAATGTTGGCGTGCCGGGTATAGATGAAACCGGCGCCATTGCTTCATCCGTGACAACACTGAGCGGAATTGTGAAAGCTCCCCTGATGATTGACTCAGACAACAGCGAGGTGCTCGAACAGGCATTGTTGATCTATCCCGGTGTTCCCGTGATAAATTCAATTAACGGCAAATCAAAAAGCCTGGAAGCAGTGCTTCCCCTGCTCAAACGATACGGGTGCTTTGTCGTCGCGCTGTGCCTGGATGACAGCGGCATTCATAAAAGCGCTGAAAAAAGAATTCAAACCGGCGACAGAATACTTGAAATACTCGGCAATGAAGGAATTTCATCAGACCGCGTGTTCATCGATCCCCTCATGCTGGCTGAAAGCGCCGAGCCGGGTGCGGCCCTTGAGACAATCAGGGTAATCGAACATTTTGCCTCCCGTGGCGTTAAAACCAGCATCGGCCTGAGCAACATATCGTTCGGCCTTCCTCAACGGAAATATATCAATAATGTGTTTCTGAGAATGGCGGTCAAGGCCGGGTTGACTGCAGCGATCGTGAATCCCTCAACAGTGGACCTTATCGGGTCAAACAGTGACAAAGAAAGGCTTGCGGAAGACTATCTGCTCGGGAAAGACCCCGGTGCGGCCCGCTATATCGCTCATTTCTCCGGCACAGCACCGGCAGGGACCCCTGCGTCTGTAAGGCCGGACACAGAAAGCAACATCCTTCAACTCATACACGATAATGTTGTAGCCGGCAACAGCGACGATATAGAAGAAAACATCCGCAGGGCCCTTTCCGCTAATGAGCCGGCTGACATTATGGATCAGGCCCTTATTAAAGGCCTGGAAAAAGTTGGAGAACTTTACAGCAGTGGAGAATACTTCCTGCCTCAGATGATCTCATCCGCCGCTGCCATGAAAAAAGGTTTTGTTCGCCTGAAACCGCTTCTCGCACAAGCATCAGATAAAAAAGCGGGCACCGTGGTCATCTGTACCGTGAAGGGAGATATTCACGATATTGGCAAAAATATTGTCGCCATGATGCTGGAAAATCATGGTTTTGTTGTTCATGATCTGGGCAAGGATATTGCCGCCGATGACGTTATTTCCGCGGCTGTGCAATACAATGCCGATATTATCTGCCTCAGTTCGCTTCTGACAACCACAATGGGCGAAATGAGAACGGTCAGTGATCTGCTCAAAGAATCGGGGAACAATATTAAACTTTTAGTCGGCGGCGCAGTTGTTACTGAAGATTATGCTCGAAGCATTGGTGCATCGTATGGACGCGATGCCGTTGACGGGGTCAATAAAGCCAAACAATTGCTGCAAACCTGATACACCAGGGCTGTACATTAATCTTGATGAGACTTCAACATCCTCCTAACCCAGAGCGCAATTGAGTAATCTCAACTGTAAAGCCCTTGTATTTAAAAAAATTAGCATAAGCTTAAATTCTAAATTATCACCTAACAGGGACATAAATACTTTTTTTTTAAATATGGTTGACATAAAAAATCGCGAAATAATTAATTAGCTAAATTTAAATAGCATTGGTGTGCAATTCTGGAAGGTGTTGGCAAGTAAATATTGTATTCATTCTTTCAAATCGCAGCTTCCTCCAGAAACTCACCAATTATAAATTACACGGTAACCGCGGAAGTTTCATAAAGGAATCTTTATAAAACCAATCTGTGTGATGTCCGTATATATACTTAGCCTGATTTTTTATACTATAAATTATTAAAAAAAAAGGAGATATTTGGTGAAACGATCATTGTTCTTCATAATTCCATTCATTGTGCTAACATATGCCTCACTAATTCTTTTTCAGAAGGCATGTGACTACACAATGAATCTCCAGGCAGAAAAAAGGCTCCCTTTTAACCACAAGAGCCATGTTACAAAATATGGAACAGATTGTGAAACATGTCATGGTTATTATGACAATGGTAGATTTAAAGGTCTGCCAACAATTGCAGAGTGTACCATGTGTCATGACCGCAACGGCGAAAACCACAATCCTGATCCGCTGGTTCCCACAAGGAAAGCAATGCTTGATGGTTTCAAAGACTCTGATAAACCATGGCAATCCTTTGCAACCCAGCCGGATCTTGTTTACTTCAGCCACAAGGTTGTTATGACATCGACCTTTGAAGATGGCAGAAAAAAAGCACGATGTGGATCATGCCACGGTGATAAAGCTGGTTCTTCCACAACTGAAAAAATCAAAGGAAAAATGCTTATGGGTCAATGTATGGACTGTCATACAGCGCTGCATATAAGCAATAAATGTCTGGTTTGCCATGACTAAACCCAAAACACGAAATTATCAAGAGGAGAAGCATAACTAATGAAGAAAATAGAAAGGAAAGATTTTCTACTGATGGGCGGCGGAGCCCTTGCTGGCGGCCTTACCGGTTATGTTTTTTCTGGTGCACCATTCCTCTCGTTCCAATGGCTTGTAGAATGGACACAGGACCAGTATGTGCCCACTAAAGGGGAGGAAAAATATCTCCAGAAATTATGTGAATACTGCCCGAACAAATGTGAAATATCAGTAAGAATGATCGGCGACCGAGCGGTCAAAGTCGAAACATCAAACAGCTGCTGCCCTCTGGGACAAACTACTCTGCAGCTGCTGTATCATCCAGAAAGAATTCAGGCGCCGTTAAAAAGAACCGGATCAAAAGGTTCAGGAAAATTCAGCCCTGTTTCCTGGGATGTGGCTCTGAAAGAAATTTCAGAAAAAGTAAATAATCTCACCAAGGAAAACAAATCCGATCTCATTGCTTCGATCAGCAAAAAATACTGTCTGACCAGCGAACTTGTTGCAAGGATGGTCAAAGCAACGGGAAGCGCAAATACCTATTATGAAACATCGGAAAAAAGCATTGCCATCGGTGCTCTTGGCGGATTTGCTGCTTATGATTTTGAAAAAAGTGATCTCGTACTCAGCTTTGGCGCGAAACTCTTCGAAGGCTGGGGCAATCAGTGCCAGATGAATAAAGCCTTCCTTGCAATGAAAAATAACGGCACAAAAATAGTACAGATTGATACCAACTGTTCAACAACAACTTCCCTTGCTGATGAATGGGTTGCGGTTAAACCGGGGACTGAAGCGATTCTCGCACTGGGGATGGCCAACTACCTCATCAAGGAAAGAGGCCTTACCTCATATGCTCAAAACTTCGCTGCCTGGGCACAGACTGTGATCAACCAGTATCCGCTGCCAAAAGTATCCCAGCTGACTGGAGTTGATGTTAAAAAAATAAAAGAGCTGGCCGACCTTCTTGCGAAAGCAAAAAATCCAATAGCAGTAGCAGGTAAAGGTGCAAAGAGCGTTTCTTCATCATCTGTTGAAATGCAGGCTGTTTACGGTCTCAACACGCTTGTAAAAAGCAAAGCGGTGAGCTTAAAAGCGCCATCCGGACTCAGCGATGTTCCCGTAAAAGGAAAAGCTGCTGCAGGAATCGAAGACTTTATTAAAAATAAAGACTTTGAAGTGCTTTTTGTAAACGAAGCCAATCCGGTTTATAAAAGCGTTCTTGGAAAAGAACTATCAGAAAAAATGAAAAATGCCTTTGTTGTATCAATCATGCCATTGATTAACGACACCGGTCTTTATTCTGATTACATACTGCCTTCGATTTCAGTTCTTGAAGGAGCTGATTCAAACAATTCATCAATAGCTGAACCCTACGGAAAGGCAATGCACGCGGGTGATATCATCATTGAAATGGCAAAAAAAATCAATGCCGCTGCTGGTTCATTCCCTTGGTCAAGTTATCTTGAAACAATAAATACAGCCGGTCAGACAAAAGACGTAACATCCGGCTTTGCCTTTAATCCCCAGGTAATTAAAAATTATCTCAATGAATATGATAAACTCATGGGCTCAACTGAATTCCCCATGACTCTGCTGCCGATAGAACTTCCCTTTATCGGTGACGGAGACGGTCTTGCCTTCCCCTACGTTCTCAAGACAATCGATAAATTCACCTACTCCGGTGGAAAACTCTGGGTCCAGATCAACAGGGAAAGCGCGGATAAGTACGGCATTAGTGAAGGCGAATCCCTCGATATCATTTCGGAAAGAGGAGAAATCGGAAGTGTTTATGCACATCTGACCGACATAGTTGCTCCTGATGTCGTGGGTATACCTCTTGGTTTTGGCCAGAAAGCGTATACAAAATACGCAAAAGACAAAGGCGTCAACGCCAAGGAAATAATGTCAGACAAACTTGATCCTTTATCAGGATCTGCCAACTGGTGGACAACTAGAGTTAAAATTAGTTAAGGGGTAGAAGAATGAATAAAATTGAGACTAACATGAAAAGACGCTGGGGAATGGCAATCGATCTTGATAAATGCACCGGATGCGGACAATGCTCAATTTCCTGCGCTCAGGAAAATAACATGCCCATTTTTACCGACGATTCAGATATACCCAAGAGAGTTGCCTTCCTAGATCTGATGAAAGTAACGAATGACCGGGACGCGAAATATCCGAATGTCGAGATTGCCTTTATACCTAAAATGTGTCAACAGTGTGAGGGGAACGATCCCGGTAACCCGAAACCTCCCTGCGTGACCGTGTGCCCGGTTGTGGCAACCGATGTCGGTGATGATGGAGTGGTAAGCCAGGTATGGTCACGCTGTATTGGCTGCAGGTACTGCCAGGTTTCCTGCCCTTACGAAGCACGGGCATTCAACTGGTGGAAGCCCCGCTATGAAGGAACCTTTAAAAAATCACTCAATTCAGATGTTTCAGTCGCTTCTCGCGGAACAATTGTAAAATGCACCTTCTGTACCCATATATGGAAACGAGAAAGGGATAAAGCGGCAGCGAATGGGGAAACAGACATCAACGCGGTGACCTATACGCCGGCCTGCGCATCTGCCTGTCCGACAGGGGCCATTGTTTTCGGTGATCTTAATGATCCTGATTCAGAAGTTTCCAAACTGGCAGCAGACAAACGGGCTTTCCGACTTGTTCACACCATAGATGAAAAACCAGAAGATGAGAAAAAGCATCTGATGAACCTGAAAAATTATCCAAACCCGAAGGTCTATTATCTGACCAGCAGGCAGTGGATCCGCGATATGATGCGGTTTAAATAACTCCTCAATAAAAACGTAAAGGAAGGAGAAACATTGTGAATACATTAATAGAAGCGTTTAAAAGTTACTCAAGAGCGATGCAGATTTTCTTTGTCTTCCTCGCTGTAAACGTGATATTGTTTTTCATATTCGCCATACAGATCCTTTTCTGGGGACTGGGTTATACTGATATGAACAACATCTTTTCAATGGGCCTGTGGATCATCGGAGACCTTGGCCTTGTATCCCTGGGAGGCGGTGCGTTCTTTACCGGTTTCTTTCTGTACATGCTCAGGGTTGATAAGCTTGAACCGATCATCAATTCAACCGTATTGATCGGCTTCATGTGCTATCTTTTCACCTTTGTCTTTCTGGTATTTGACATCGGTCAGCCGCTGAGAGCATGGTTCGGTTACGCTTACCCGAACTGGGGTGATCACCTGATGCCTCAATCGATGCTGACAGAAGTGGTCTTCTGCCTCACTTTCTACTTCTGCGTACTCTGCGTTGAGCTGGTTCCGGTTGTGCTCAGGCACAAATTCCTGGACAGCTTTCCAGTGTTCCGCTATATCGGACATTACCTGCACCGACTGATGTGGATAATGGCTGCAGCAGGAACCTTCCTCTCCTTCTTCCACCAGGGATCACTGGGTGGCGGAATGTGGGATGTTCTGTACGGCAAAGCCGGCTGGTTCCGCGCTCATCACCAGTTTTTCTTTCTCGCAATTGTCGCTGCAACTGCGGGCGGTACTTCATTCATGACTCTCTGCCCCTATATAGCAGGCAAAGTAATGAAAAAGGAAGTTGTTCCCATGGAAAGCTTCAGGACCCTGGCTAAAATTTCCGGTGTAATGTTTATATGCTACACCCTTTTCAGAATTTACGATGTTTATACCATGACAACACACTTCGTTCCCGCTTTTGATCGCAACTATGTAGACATCTGGGGCGGCTATTACGGCATCTGGATGCTTGGTCTTGAGCTTATCGGATGCTTTGTCGCTGTCGCGATGCTTAATGTAAAAAAACTGCGGGATCAGGAGAAATTCATGGTAATCGGTATTTCATCAGGAGTATTTGCGATTGTCATGAGCAAACTGAATGTTATTTTCCACGGTTTCTCGGTACCGAACTTCCCGTGGAGAGATTTCATGGCATATAATCCGACCATCCAGGAATGGTTTGTAACCACCGGCGGTCTTTCCCTGATGATTATCATCTATATGGTTTTTGCCAAATTTTTCAGGCTTTTCCCGCATCTTGAAAAGCAAGAGCATCATGCTGAATAGATTATAATAACATACAATAAAAAAGGCCCGTATCAGGGCCTTTTTTATTGATCAATGAACATGAGTTGATACCATCAATTATGAGTCATGCGTCAGCTGTTTCAATGTATAATATTCAGGTCAGCGCCGCACTTCGAGCATTTGCCACCAGTGCAGTTTACCGGCGAAGTATAATAACCCTTTCTGTTTATTGCTACTGCTCCACATCCGGGACAGATAGTGTCGCTCCCTCTCGATGTTCCCTGAACATTGCCGGTATACACGTAATCAAGCAGTTTTGACGCTTCCTCATATACCTTAAAAAGAAAATCAGTATCAGTCGCGTCCTTATGATATTTATAATTTGGATAATATCGTGAAATGTGCCAGGGAATTTTTCTGTCAATCGAAGCAATAAATTTATAGATCTGTTCCATTTCTGCAAGTGAATCATTCATTCCGGTAACAATCAAAGTGGTCACTTCAAGATGCCTTCCGGCTGCAAAAATTCTTTCAATGGATTCCCGAACATTTGCCAGACGTCCTTTCAGTGCCTTCTTGTAGGTTTCATCATTGAAGGATTTTAAATCAATATTAAATGCATCAACAACACCGAGAAGATCATCCAGAGGGGCGGGGTTTATATACCCGTTGCTCACCATCACGTTACGCAGGCCCTTCGCGCGCGCCATGCGCGAGGTATCAATGACATACTCAGCCCAGATAACAGGCTCATTATACGTATAGGCCACTCCAATTGAATCATTTTTCAAGGCAAGTGTCACGATATCTTCAGGTGAATAATAAGAGGTTGAAGCCCTGTCGTCCTGTGATATATGCCAGTTCTGGCAAAAGGGGCACCGAAGATTACATCCGCGTGAGCCGATTGACAATATTCTGCTCCCGGGGTAATAATGGTAAAGCGGCTTTTTTTCTATCGGGTCCATCGCGATGGCGGTAATCATTCCATAGGTCTCGGCATAAAGAACGCCACCGGAATTTTTTCGAGCGCCGCATATGCCGCTTTTACCGTCTGCGATCAGACAATTATGGGGGCACAGATGACATCGCAAACGATTATCAGTAGCCGCTTCATAGAACTGAGCAGTATATCTTTCAGCCATAATACCTTTTATTAAGCAGTATTTTAACGGGCAGTAAACAAAAAACGGCTATAATATTTTTGGCTTATGTAGAGCCCTGTAAGTCACGCGATTAAGCCGTTTCCTCATCAGGATTATCTTTTCCTTTGGTATCTTTTTTAACTTTTTTCTCATCGGGCTTGATCATTTCACACTTGCCTTCAAAGACGACACCATCGGCGATTTTTAATTTTGAAGTACGAATATTACCGTAAAGTTTGCCATTGTCATGTATCTCAAGACGGGACAAAGCCTCAACATTTCCAAAAACCGTGCCTTTAACTATTACGGTTTTTGCTGATATATTGGCCTTGACCTCAGCCCCTTCTCCGATAACAAGATACCCGCCATCAACAATCTCACCTTCAAAATAACCGTTGATCTGAAGTGATTTTTTAAATGACAGGTCACCGTAAAAAGACGTGTCTTTACCAAAAACCGTGGCAATCATACCAATGTCATATACAGGATTTTTGTTTACCTGGATTACTTTTATCGTCATATCTATACCTGCTGTATTATTTTGTTGTCATCACGAATACACCGTCCCAGTCTTCACCAGGCGGGTTAAGCCTGTACTCACTGGAACGCTGCAAATAGAGCTTCGAAGGACCATCATCAGGAACGATTTTTAAAGCCATTTCAAAGGCTTTAATTGCATCGTCCCATTTTTTCTGTTTATAAGCTGCAAGGCCCAGATTATAATACTTCAACATTTCCTGTTTTTCTTTTGTTATCATCAGACCTCCCGAAGCTTGTTTACGGATTTATTAATAATTCCTGTTGAGAAAAAACTGAGAAAGTTCCAATAAAATCCGTTTTGATTGCGTGTCAGGATATTCTACAATAATCGCATTGGCCCTGTCAATATATTCCCCGGCAATTTTAATGCAATAATCCAATGAACCTGATTCAATGACCATGTCACGCACTAAGGGCCATTTCGTTTTTTCCGGCGATGATAAATAAGACCGCATTTTATTCTTTGCTTGATCATCACTGTTTTCAAGGATATAAAGCACCGGGAGGGTTATCTTTCCTTCAAGATAATCGTTTCCCTCGTCTTTACCGGTCATTAGCTGTCCTGTTTTATAATCAAGGATATCATCGATAATCTGAAAAGCGAAGCCAAGGTTGAGACCATAATAATACAGATTTTCACAGGCCGCATCATCACAACCTGCTTTAAGGGCGCCGAGCTTGGTACAGGCAGCCATAAATCGTGCCGTTTTCAATTCAATAATGCGAAAATAATGATCAACAGTTATCGTATCAAGGCCCGAATACTGAATCTGGTAAAGCTCTCCCATAACCATGTCACGGGCACCGCAAACAACAACCGGAAAAAGTTTCGGGTTCCCATCCTCAACGGAAACATTTAACGCCTCCGTGTACATATAATCCCCGACAAGCACGGAAATTTTACTTCCCCATTTTTGGGATACCGTAATTTCCCCTCGCCGAAAAAGGGACTGGTCAATAATATCATCATGGATCAGTGTTGCGGCGTGTACGATCTCTGCAGCTGCGGCAATCGGGATAATCCCATCCGGTGTTTTATCCAGTATCCGACCGGTAAGAATAACCAGCGCTGCCCTGACTTTTTTCCCTCCAACAGTAAATAAATGAAGGGAACTTTCATCAACAACAGGGATCCCGCTGAGCAGTTGCTTTTTAATCTCTTTATCAACCTGCTGCAATAAATCATCAAGGGGGCTGAATATCTCTTTAAGATCATTATTTTTATTCATCGCATTCATCAATCAAATGTTGCCAGGCATTCCCTCTGGGATTCAAATATTTCGAACACTTTATCAAGCATTGTAGTCTCAAAAAGCCGAAGCAGATTGTCATTCACAATAACAAGTTTGATATCACCCTCATTATCCTTTATCATCCTTTTTACCGCTACCAGCACTCCCAGTGCAGAACTGCAGATATGCTTAACATTCATCATATCAATGCATATATTGAGCCTGTTTTTATCAAGACAGTCTTTTAATACCGTTTCCAGTTCCTCAGAGGCCTCCTGGTCAATTCTCCCATCCAGGGTAATAATTTCGATATTATCCTCATACTTTCTCTTCATATATTCCCCCATCTCTTGATATAAGGAATCCCTCGGTGCAGCGGAAAAAGCAATCTCCAGGTTCCATTTTCACATGTCATCAGGAAAAAAATAAAATCTTAGATCCTGAATCATTATTGCAATCTTTATATTTTTAACTGAAAGACTTGTTTATTATAACAAATTTACATTATTTATACTGATTTTTTTTTCAAGCTTTTTATAAAAGTCATCCCAGTTTTCAGCAGTAATGTTATTTACACTATTTAACAAGAAATACCGCCTGAATTCAGATTGACCCTGGCTAAAACAAGGGCGTTGACACAGTGGCATCCCGCATCAATAAGCAGTCGGGAACACTCATTTATAGTTGCCCCCGTAGTAAAAACATCATCAACAAGTAAAACTGACTGCCCGGCAACACTTTCATCTATTACCTTATATCTCCCGATGATGTTAATAAAACGCTCATTCAGGGAAAGGGTCTTCTGCAATCCGGAGTGCGGCATCTCCGCCAGTACTTTTTTATAGGGCAGTTTTAAAATCTTTCCTATTTTCCGGGCCACCAGTTCGGACTGGTTAAATCCCCTGGCCCACTGCTTCTTTTTGTTCATGGGAACGGATGTGATTAAATCAATCGATCCGGCGGTATTTCGTATTTGTGATACGGCAAGCTCGGCAAGATATCCGGCTATGCGGGGTTTCTTTTGAAATTTCATTGCGGAAATCAGCGTTTTCATCATCCCCCCATATTCGGAAAGGGCTATGGTGCCGGTCATGTAAATCATCCTGTCAGAACATATGGGACAGCATCCGTCCGCCATTTTTCCTGAACAAACCGGGCAGGCGTTTTCAGCAGGTTTAACAAGATCTCTGCAAGCAGGGCAAACATCATGAAAGCTATTGGGAACAGCACCGCCGCATCCGATGCATGCAGCGGGAAAAATCAGATCAATGATTTCACTCAGCCCGGGAATCATCGGGACCTGTACCTGGTTGGATCAGGAACTCCGGCATCCCGGAAACCTTTCATCCTGATAAGGCAGCTGTCGCAGAGCCCGCAGGACATCCCCTCCCCATCAGGGTCATAGCAGCTGTGAGTCAGTGAATAGTCTACACCCAGGGCGGTTCCCTTCAGGATTATTTCTGATTTCTTTAAAAAAAGAAGCGGCGTATGCACCGAAAATGGTGAGCCTTCAACTCCGGCCCTGGTGCCGATATTTGCCATGGAGCTGAAAGCCTCGAAAAATTCAGGCCGGCAGTCAGGATACCCGCTGTAATCGACAGCATTCGCGCCGATAAAAATATCACGAGCGCCGATTGATTCCCCATAGGCCAGCGCATATGACAGAAAAATTATATTCCGTGCCGGAACATACGTAGCGGGGATGTCGTTATCGACAGCGTTTCTGTTTTTGGGAACATCGATTGACGAACCGGTGACCAGAGCCGACTTGAATATTTCTGCGGGGATGTTTATGAACACATGATTACCGACACTGAGGGATGATGCGATTTTCTTCGCGCATTCGATTTCGATCCCGTGACGCTGGCCGTAAAAAAACGTCAGGGCATGCAAATCATATCCTGAATCCCGCGCGATGGCTGCTGTTGTGGCCGAATCAAGACCCCCGCTCAGCAAAACTACAGCAGTCTTATTTTTCATAACAGCAACTCCAGTTAATAGTAAAAACAGACTGAAACGGCCTGTATATAGTATAAGCAACAAAAAGCACGTCAATAGACAAATTTTTTCGAACGGATGTTGATAAGGATCCCGACCCCTATCATGGACATGATTAAATTGGAGCCCCCATAAGAAACAAAACAAAGGGGAAGACCGGTCACCGGCATTATCCCGATAACCATTCCGATATTGATGAGGATATGAAAAAAGAAAATCGAGCAGATCCCGCTGGCAAGCAGCGCGCCGAATTTATCTTTTGCTTCAAAAGCGATCTGTATTGCCTTAAAAATGATAATCGCGAAAAGCATGATTATGATGATTGAACCGACGAAGCCCCATTCTTCGGCAACAACAGAAAAAATAAAATCAGAAGTTTTTTCCGGCAGAAAACCAAGCTGGGCCTGCGATCCCTGGAGAAATCCCTTGCCGAAGAAACCCCCTGAGCCGATAGCTATTTTCGACTGAATTATATTATATCCGGAACCGTGAGGGTCAAGATCGGGATTCAGAAAAACAAGAATTCTTTTTTTCTGGTACACCTTAAAAAACTTTTGAATAAAAACGGACGAGATCAGTCCGATTGAAAGAACCGAGCCAGGGATATAAATTCTTCTTAAGAATTTTTTTACTGAAAAAAAATGAAGAACGAAAGTCGCTATTGAAAGCAGAAGGATAATCCCGGAAACAATAAAAAGCGCGTCGAGGTCCTGAAAGAAATCAAGAATGATGTTTGACCCCTCGCTTCCGATCCATTCACGGTATGTCAGGATCATGGGAACTATAAGCGCGATTGCGGCAATAGCGATAATAGAGATCAGGTGTGAAACGTCAGCGCCGCCGACGAAAAGCATGGTAAACAGTATTGGTATAAAAATAACCGCAGTACCGAAATCAGGCTGGCTTAAGACGATAAAAACCGGCACCAGGGTCAGCACAAACGGGATCAGGAGTTCCCTGAAATTTTTAATGTCCCGTTCCCGTATCTCGAGATATTTGCCCAGCACAATGACAAAAGCGAGCTTCATAAACTCTGAAGGCTGGATCGAAAAAAAACCGAGATTGAGCCAGGCCCTGGTGTTCCTGATCGGGGTACCGAATATTGTCGTGATCAAAAGGATAAAAATTATAAACCCGTAAATATGCAGGGAATAATCCCCCAGGTACTGATAGTTCAGGAAGGAAATGAAAATCATCAGAATAAAGCCGAAGATAAACCAGAGAATCTGTTTTTTAAACATCCCATTATTGATCTTTTCCACCGGATCAAAACCGGCACTGTATATCATCAATATTCCCAGCGTGACAAGAAGGGTCACCACAATGACCAGCGTGTAATCAATTTTATGGATGCTGTCTCTCCCTATCATTGGAAATAACCCTTTTCATATAATGTGCTGAAAACCCTTTCTGCGACGGGGACGGCACTGACAGCGCCCGCGATCCCGTATTCAACCATGACCACCACTGCCACAGCTTTGTCAACACTTCCATTGTACGGGGCGTAACCGACAAACCAGCCGTGCTGCGTGGCATCGGACTTTCGCTTTGACCTGGTCTGCGCGGTTCCGGTTTTACCGGCGACAGGCACCTTAAGCCAGTTCAGGCGGGCCGAAGTACCGCTGGTAACGCCCAGGCGCATTCCCTCCTTGACGACCTTCAGTGTCAGCGGCGAAAGGGGGATCTCCCTGATCTTTTCACGCGCCTGAGTCTGGACAATAATTCTGTTATCGGGGGATCGCACCTCCTTTAAAAGGTGGGGACGGTATACGATTCCATTATTAACCAGGCCCGCGATAAAATTCGCCATTGCAATCGGAGTTATCGTAAGGAAACCCTGCCCTATGGAGAGGTTCAGCGTGTCACCGTCGAACCAGGGTTGCCCGAACACCTTCATTTTCCAGTTCTTTGTGGGGATGAAACCGCTTATCTCGCCGGGGATATCAATATTGCTTTTTTCATTCAAGCCGAAATATTCAGCGTATTTCAGTATGGAAGTGGGACCGATTTTATATCCCAGTTGATAAAAATACACGCTGCAGGAACGGGCTATTGCCCAGTAAAGATTCACGGTGCCGTGCGCTTCATAGCAGTAAAAATCCCTGTCGATATACCCCTTCAGGGTATATTTCCCCGGGCAGTAAAATGTCTTCTCCGGATATGTCTTTTCCGTTTCAAGCCCCGCAACCGCGGTGACCAGTTTAAACGTTGATGCGGGAGGGTATTTTGACTGAATCGTCCGGTTAAGAAAAGGGCGGTTCGGGTCAGTGTTCAGTTCTTTGATGAAATCTTCGTTGTCCCTGGACATGATCATATTCGGGTCATAATCAGGTTTACTGACAAGTGCAAGGACTTCACCCGTTGCCGGTTTCAGCACAATCGCGGAACCGTTCATGCCGGTCATTGCGTCAAACGCCGCTTTCTGCACGTCATAATCAATAGTCAGGACAATATTGTTCCCCGCTGTGGGTCTGAGGCCGACTTCTTCGCCTTCCGTCCTGTTTCGCACATCAACGATTCTTCTGATGAAACCATCATTTCCGCGCAGGAGCGCATCATACTGTCTCTCGATGCCGGTCTTTCCGATTTTCTGATAATGTTTATAGCCTTTCTTCTTCAGACTCGCATATTCCTCTCTGCTGATCGTTCCAATATACCCGATCGAATGCGCGAAGATATTGGTGGTGTTATATACGCGCAGCGGGGCATCCTCCCATTCAATTTTAGGGAACAGATGCTGATTCGATGCGATCTTGACAATGGTATCAAAATCGACATCTTCCTTCAGAACAATTCTTTCCCAGGGCGTTCCCGATTTGATTTGTTCACGGATGTCTTCGGTTTGGATTTTCAGCAGCCGGGCAACGCGGTTCACAATCAGGTTCAGATCATCACCGGTCGCGTAATTGGCGGGAATCATGGTTATGTTAAAGGAAGGCCTGTTGGATACGAGTACTTTATGGTCCCCTCCAGGGCTGTAATTTCTGTCATAAATTTCCCCGCGTGACGCCGGAATCGGAATGTAATTTTCCATATTGAGCCTGGATTTAAGCTCATACTCACTGCCCTGAATGATTTGAAGATTAATCAGCTGGATGATGAGGATAAAAAAGATGAAAGCGACCACTGATGAGAAAAAATACATCCTGAAGCGAAAGGCTTCGAGCATCCGGGCTTTCAGTGATGTTTGCATGTATCAAAACCCCTCCCTTTCCAGTTCCTTCTCATAAATTTTGTCAAATATAAAGAAGAGGGGAGGAGCAATAAGCGCATTATAAAAGGCCTCAGGGAGAATTATACTGATAACCGTGGAAATGGAAGCCTGATGAAAGATATAAGCGAGTATCAGTGTTATCAATCCCTTTATCAGGGAGGCTATGAAAATGATCAATGATACGGTGATAATATTGCTTTTAATGATACTTCTCCCGAACATCCCCGCAATAAAGCCAAGGGCCATTTTGGGAAAAGTGAGAAAACCGAGGGGCGCGTTTGAGATCGCGTCATGCAGAAGGCCGCTGATAAAACCGGTGACTTCTCCATAGAACGACCCGAAGCTGTATGCCAGGTACACGATCAAGATAAAAAGCAGGTCCGGTTTTACGCCCGCGATGCTTATAACGTCAAAAGAAGGATGGCCCTGGATGATCAGCGAAAGAATGATCAGCACCGCGGTGAAAATATAAGGGATTACTGTCATTCGACCTCCCCGAAAATCTGAAGGAGTTCCTTATCGGGTTCTTTTTTTATGATGAACACTTCTTCGAGGTGATTGAAGTCGATCACCGGCTTGACGATGATTCTCTGGTATGCACTTGATTCAAGGACTTCGGACTTGATCACGGTTCCGATACTCAACCCGGCAGGAAACACCCCGCCCTGGCCGGAAGTGATGACCGGTTCATTGAATTTCACCGGCACTGCCCTGCTGATATAATCAATGACACAGACATTCGCGTTGGAAGAAGCGCCATAAAGCAGGCCCGGCTCCCTTCCCTCGCCGAGCTTTATTCCCACCCTGATGTCAGAAGAAATAATCGGGAGAATCCTCGAAATACTGCCGCGCACTTCGACGACCTTTCCCACGACTGCTTTATCATCCTCCTTGTATGCGACAACCGGCATGTTGACCATCACTCCGTCACTTTTACCACGGTTAATGATGAGGGTCCTGAACCAGTTGTCCGGGTCCTGGGCGATTATTGATGCGGGGATTGATTCGTAACCGATTCTCTCGCTGAGATTGAGTATCTTCCTCAGATGATCGTTCTCGTAACGAATTTCATTTAATTCTTCAGCAATCGATTCATACTGCTGCAGCTTTTCCCTCGTCTTTCTGAGTTCTTCCCTCACTTCATTGAGTTCGGTAAACCCGGCCCACAGCCTTCCCATCCCCCCCTGTATCCCATCATAAGCTTTCTGGAAGGGAGACATGAACGCGCTGCCGATACCCTCAAGTGTAAAAACAAAAGTAGTGGACTGTATTGAAAGAGAAACAATACAGAAAAGAGTAAAACCGACAAAAGCAACAATGTTTCGATTTCGAATGAAAAATTCCACGGAAGTTATTTCAAATTCGCCCTGAATAAATTTTTCAATTCTTCAAGAAATTTGCCGGCCCCGAGCACCACACAGGTCAGTGGATTTTCAGCAAGAATCACCGGTACGCCGGTTTCTTTACTGATATATTTATCGAGCCCCTTGAGCAGCGACCCTCCGCCGGTCATAACAATGCCGCGCTCAACGATATCCGCGGAAAGTTCAGGAGGCGTTTTTTCAAGGGCATGTTTGATCCCGTCGAGGATCTGTTCTACCGGCTCCTTTAATGCCTTTCGGATTTCAACTGAATCAATTTCAAGTGTTCTGGGAAGGCCTGAGATAGCGTCCCTTCCTTTAAGCTCCATAGTCTCAACTTTCTTCTCAGGGAAAGCGTTGCCCAGGCGGAACTTGACTTCCTCGGCCATTCTTTCGCCGATCACCAGGTTATACTGGGTCCTCATATACTTTATAATGGCTTCGTCGAATTCGTCGCCGGCTATGCGGATGGAGTCGGCAATAACCATGCCGCCCAGGGAAATCACGGCGATTTCAGTGGTGCCGCCGCCGATGTCAACAACCATATGCCCTGCCGGTTCATGTATGGGGATGTTGGCGCCTATTGCCGCGGCAAGGGCTTCCTCTATCAGAAATATCTCCCTCGCGCCGGCCTGCTCCGCTGATTCACGGACGGCCCTTTTCTCGACTTCAGTAATGCCTGAAGGGACCCCGATCACGATCCTGGGCCGCACCAGGGCCTTTCTTTTATGTACTTTAGTAATGAAGTAGCGAATCATTTTTTCAACAGTTTCAAAATCGGCGATAACGCCGTCCTTCATGGGACGAATGGCGACAATGTCACCGGGCGTTCTTCCCAGCATTCGTTTTGCTTCATGTCCCACGGCCAGGACCTTCCCGGTACTGGTCTGAACAGCAACGACTGAAGGTTCACTGAGTACTATCCCCTGGCCTTTTACGTGTACCAGCGTGTTAGCGGTTCCCAGGTCAATTCCCAGGTCATTGGAAAACATCCCATACAACGAATTAAAAATCATATATCATCTCCTGACTAAAGCTTCCTGCTAAGACAAACAACCTTTTCTCCTATATGAAAGGCCCTTTTTGTCAAGACATTATCTCATACTTATTATTGGCGGACGTTTTTTTATTGAATATATCACAAATCTGATTCAGTGAATTATGCATCCGCACCGCATTGCCGAACACTAATGCATCCCCAGCAGTTTCTGCACTTCAGCATCTTCTTTTTCCACCGAAAGTACTTCATTCCATAACGCGCGCGCCCGGTCTTTCTGGCCCAGCGCGAAATAATTCTTTCCGGCCCAGAGCTTTGCCGTCCGGTCGTCCCTGTTGCTTTCAAGCACTGTTAAAAATTGCAGCAATGATTCATTATAAAGAAACTGGTTATAATATATTTTGCCGAGATTGATGCGGGTGATATATTGCACCTGAGAATCACGTGATACTGAAAGAATATTTTTGTAATGCATGATCGCATCAGTATAATGTTTTGCCAGGTTTTCAGCAGCAGCCTGAAACAATACGCCGGTAACACCTTCATTGACCTTGCCCTTTTCTGAAAGCAGCGTTATCCCCTCATCCTGCCTGTTATTGAGAACCAGCATTACCGAATAAAAACGCACATCTTCAGCTTTATGCAGCCAGGAGGGAATATCCTTCTCGCCGGTATTCATGATCGACAAAATTTCAGGGTCGCTTGCGAAATCAGTATAAAAGCAGGATTTCGCCAGAATCATTTTATAGTCGTGGGGAAGGTTCTCTCCTTCGAGAATTGCCAGCGCTTTTTTCAGATACGTGATTGAACTGATCAGATAATACCTGGCCTGTTGATTGATTTCACGGTAACGCTCATGAATAAAAAGCCCGGTAAAGCCTTCACCAAGTTCCTCCTGCGCCAGAAGAAAATACACCTTGCCTGAGAGCAGAAAGGGCGTAACCTCAACCGGTGACTCCTGTTGATATGCGGATAGAACCGACGCGATACTCTTTAAGGCCTCCTTTCTTTTGACCGGATCTTTAATCAGCGCGGCACTATCAACCTTCCTGATCAGTTTATTGCTGGTATATTTCCAGAAAAACAGGTACTGCCTCTGGGTGTATCCGAGATAGGCGAGAACAGCAATAAGAACAATGATAAAAATCTTACGCAGTCCTTTTTTTTCCTTTTTATGTACTTTATAGCGATAATACATATGTTTATGGGATTACTGTTTTACCCGAGTTGTGAGAGAAATTTCCGATAAAATTCCGGAACGCGATATATCAAGGCCGTGTTGTCACTAATAATAAACAGTTTAACGGCATTACTGCCGTGAATAAGCACTGCAATAAAATTTTTCCCGGCTTTCATGTCGCTGATTTTATGATAATCATAATGGTAAACTTTTCTCCCCATATGAAAGCTGAGATTGTCTCTATCAGATATCAGGGTTCCACTCCCCACCCTTTTAATTCTTTTGTATTCCTCAAAGGAAGGATCTATGGTCCCGGTCTGTCTGATATAATCTATTATTGACGAGCTGTCCTCATAAAAATCGCAGGAAAATTCAATCTTTGCCTGATCGTCAACACCGGACGCACTGTCATAAAAAGCGCCTGCGACCTGTGACGGAACCTCATCAAAATCCTCAAGATTCAGGTCAAGCTCATCGGAAAAAAGTTCAAGCCGGTCAGAATCGTCATCAACAAACCCGGTCCCGGGCACCGCTGAATCCGTTCCCTTCTGGCCGCCGGGAACACGGGATTCACGCTGATCAAAAGTATTCGAAGTTTGATGCGGGGGCTTCTTCTTAAATGCAGTAGTTTTCGACCGCGTTGCCCGGCCTGGAGACATGGCGATAAAAAGCAAGGAAAGCCCCGCGACAAGAACAAAAATTCCGATTATCAGATATATAATATCCATGGCAGCACCGTAAAGAACCGATCATATCACAGCAGATGCTCTGTGTTGACCGGATTCATAGATGAATTGTTAAGTGCTCAATCTGAGATGTCAAGTATTATTAATCTATGCGACATAATTTCTTTTAATATGACTCGGTTATGCGAAAAGCCGGCACTTAAAGCTTCCAGAGGCCCGCTTTGAGATAGTGAGTTTCTGCAGCAGGAAAATCGGAAGACTCATTGCTGAAGAAAATCGGCTTCCACGGTTGCGGGTGACAGGATAAATATTCTTTTTCGGAAACGGAATATGAATTTATCGCGGTGAAAATGTAGCCGCCGCAGAGAAGCTTTGCCGCGATATTCAGGGCGGCGTTGTAATCTTTTTTCACCGAAAAACTCTTTCTCCTGTTTCGCGAAAAAGTCGGGGGGTCAAAAACAATAAATGAAAAAACCTGCCTCCTCTTTTCGAGCTTTTTCATCCACTGTATGGCGTCCCCATATATGAAGTCACGGTTGTCGCAGTGAAGGCCGTTCAAACGGTAGTTAAGCATGGCCCTGTCCAGAACCGTACGCGAAAGATCGACATTGAGTGACCGCTCCATGCCGTTTCTCAGGGCGTGCATCGAAAAAAGCGCGGTATAAGAAAAAAGGTTAAGGATGGTCCCTCCCTGAGGATATAGCCCCGAAAGCCGCTCCCTGATTTCACGCATGTCAAGAAAAATTCCGGTGCTCTGCCCCTCCATGAGGTCAACTGCGGCAATAATGCCATTCTGTCTGACCGTGTAATCCGGCGGGGGTGCTGTTCCTTCGACAAGGACGCTTCTCCTGATTTCAGGATAATCCACATTGCCGCGTACGATGCTTCTGTTCTTCACGAGAACGCCTTTTACCTCGACCGGGATCCTGCGTGCCGCGGCCATGACCCCGTTGAGGATGTCATCCATAGCATCAGAGAGGGATTCCCGGAACAGCTGCACCAGCAGGTACTCTCCGTACCGGTCAACCGTGATGCCGTCAAGGCCGTCACCCGCTGTATTAAACAGCCTGAAGCAGTTCGTACCGGCAAGAGAAAAAAGCGGCGCCCGTGATTCAAAACCGCGAATAAAGATATCAGCAAAATTCATGGTGCCAGCTTAAAAAAATGCGCGTCCGTGTAAAGCAGTTAATAAATAAGAACAGGGGCGGGGATGTTACTTCATCCCCCCGTCTTTATCGCAGCAAGCCCGCGGGCGATTTCTTCCATCCTGACTTTCAGCGCGGGATAATCCCCCTTCTCAATGAGCTTGCCGTCAACAATATAGGTCATGCCGCATGCGATTACCCTGTCCACGGCAAGATACTGAAGATAATTCTTTTCATTGATCCCGCCCGTGGGCATGAGGTGAAAACCCTTCATCTTGAACGGGGCCGCGATTGCCTGGATGAAATCCGGCCCGCCCATCACCTGCGCCGGAAAAACCTTTATCACCCGGCATTTCTTCAACGCCCGGTTCAGCTCCGAAGGCGTGGCAACGCCGGGAACAAACGGAAGCCCGCGGGAAACAGCGCGGTCAACGACTTCTTCATCCAGCCCGGGAGCGACACCGAAAAGGGCACCGGCATCAAGGGAACGGTCCAGTGAATCCACATCAAGAATACTGCCCGCTCCGACGCACAAGTCGGGAAACTCGCGGGACACGCGCTTGAGGCATTCGGGCGCCGCGGGGGTCCTCATGGTTACTTCCAGAAGAAAGATCGAATGCTCAAGAAGTAGTTCTGCAGTTTTAAGGGCAGCATCAACATTATTAAAAACAGCAACCGGAACAATCTTACTCCTGGCCAGTGTTTGAACAATATCCATTCCTGCCCTCCTTTCCCTCTAAATCTTAATACAAAAGCGGGACCGAACCCGCTTTTTTAGTATTTCAGAATCTGTGGGACGCCGTTTATAAAACCTTCGGATAGGAAATTTCAATGTGGTTCCGATCAGGATCGAGAAACACCACTGATCTTCCGTTGCGGATGTTCTCCGGTCCGTATATTATTTCTATGCCTGACTCCTCGAGTTCATCCAGGGCGTCGTCAAAATCTTCTTCATCAACGTAAAAGGAGACCCTGTTCTTGGCATTGTCCTGATTTTTATAATCTTCAACCTCATAAAGGCTGAGAATAATGTCACCCATTTTTAAATACGCCTGGCCTTCAGTGCTCTTGTCTGTGACTTCAAAGTCAAAAAGCTCTTTATAAAAATTGATGGATGCATTTAAATCTGACACCGTGATTCCGATATGATTTATGCTTTCGATTACTATCATTTCAACCTCTTTACTATCAATATCCTGCTCCGCTTTACCCGGTTGGGGCCGATCAGCCAGTTTTATAAAAATTGCATGAAAAATAGAACACGATACCGCCCATGTCAATCACTATAACGTGAAGCGGCGGTTTTTTTTAATCAACGAAGATTTCCCCATTTGACTTCCTCACATAAAAACGGCTTACTCCACAGTGACGCTTTTGGCGAGGTTGCGCGGCTGGTCAACGTCACATCCCCGCATGACAGCTATGTAATAAGCCAGGAGCTGAAGAGGGATGACCGTGAGCAAGGGAGAAACCATGCTGTGCACATCAGGAACATAGATGACATGGTCGGCATACTTTGCTATTTCCTCATCTCCCCGAGTTGCGATGGCAATAATTTTCCCCTTGCGGGCGCGCACTTCCTCCATGTTCGACAGGACTTTCGTGTACACCTGGTCCCTGGTCGCGATGAATACCACCGGCATTTTCTCATCGATGAGGGCGATCGGCCCATGCTTCATCTCAGCGGCCGGATAGCCTTCAGCGTGGATGTAAGAAATCTCTTTCAGCTTCAGCGCCCCTTCAAGGGCAACAGGATACTGGACACCCCTTCCGAGATAAAGAAAATTCTTATTGTCCTTGAACTGTGCCGCTATCTCTTTAATTGCCTCATTCTGCAGAACCTCATCAACCATCTGCGGAAGCAGCAGCAGGTCGCGTATGATGGCCTTGCCTTCCTCGGGCGTCATGTCCCGCCTGCGCGAAAGCAGCAGGGTGAAAAGAATCAGAACACATACCTGTGAAGTGAAGGCCTTGGTTGAGGCAACGCCGATTTCAGGGCCGGCGTGAATGTAAACGCCGCCGTCAGACTCGCGCGCGATCGTACTGCCGACCACGTTGGTTATTCCCAGCACCTTCATCCCCTTTTCCTTTGCCTCGCGAAGCGCTGCGAGCGTGTCCGCGGTTTCACCGGACTGGCTGATGGTGACCACCAGGTCTCCGGGGCGCAGTACCGGTTTTCGGTACCTGAACTCCGAAGCGTACTCAACGTCGACGGGAATTCTGGCGTACTCCTCGATCAGGTATTCGCCGATAAGGCCGGCGTGCCAGGAGGTTCCGCAGGCGATAAAGATAATCCTGTTTATGTCAAAGATATCGCGGTCGGTCAGTTTAAGCCCGTCAAGCCTGACATTGCCGAATTCGGGAATGATCCTGCCACGGAAAGCATTGGTGATCGTTTCAGGCTGTTCATATATCTCCTTGAGCATGAAATGTTCAAAGCCTTTTTTTTCAATTGAGGCGATGTCCCAGTCAATCGCCTCAACGCTCTTTTCAATGCAGTTCATGTTCAGGTCAAAGGTATTATAGCCGTCCCTGGTTATTTCGATGATCTCATTGTCCTCAAGGTAAACGACACTCCTGGTGTGATCAACGATTGCGCTGGCGTCGGATGCCAGGATCATTTCGCCGTCGCCTATGCCCAGGATCAGCGGGCTTCCCTTGCGAGCGGCAATAATACGGTCAGGCTCTTTTGATGATACTACCGCGATACCGTAAGCCCCTTCAACCCGCGCCAGGGCCTGCATCACGGAATTGACCAGGCTGTCATTTTTATGATAATGTTCGATCAGGTGCACGATCACCTCGGTATCGGTTTCGCTGGTAAACGAATGGCCGTCTTTAGCAAGCACCTGTTTAAGAATATCGTAGTTTTCAATTATTCCGTTATGAACCAGGGCGATGGTTCCGGTACAGTCGCAGTGAGGGTGCGCGTTTTCATTGGTGGGTGAGCCATGGGTCGCCCATCGGGTATGCCCTATACCCGTTGAAAAATATGAAAGCTCGGAACAGTTAAGGGCCCGTTCCAGTTCAATGAGCTTGCCAACCCGCTTTTCAACGAACATTTCCCGCCCGCATAAAGCTATACCCGAAGAATCATAGCCACGGTATTCAAGACGCTTGAGCCCCTTCATAATTATATCAGGAGCGCTTTTATTTCCAATATATCCTATTATGCCACACATAAAGAACCTCTGTTTTATTCACCGCCTATAGGGTGAAGATTTAAATTGTCAAGATAAAGTTCTACCGTATCACCGAGGGGGTCCCTGCTCAACCGGTATTTTTTAACGACCCCGGAAACGGAAAGCAGCCGTGTGCTCCGCCACCAGCTTCTCAGAAGGGCCGGGTCTTTGCCGACAATCTTCTCCAGTGTTTCACCTCTGATTTTTCCGAAAACATACAACCAGCGGCACTGCTCAAAATGACAGTACACTCTAACATCATCCGGATCAACCGGTGAAACAAGATAATACTCATAATCGGTCTGAAAGGTTTCGCCTATCAGTGACTTCAAATACTCTTTTAATATATACTCGTGAAATTTTCTGCCTCCGAACAGACCCGCATGCCATTTCTCATATAATTTCTGGAGCTTTAAATAGTTATTCAGATCAACAGTCTGTTCTTCAGAGTACAGCAGACCCGTAGTGAGATCATTATAGTAAAAAAAAGCCGGGAAAAATATAAAAAACACTATAAGAAAAGACTTCCTGAACATGGACCCACCGGCTACTGGATGCTCCCCAGTTCGATCTTATTATGATTGAGCGGAATTGTCCCGAACCTCTTTTCATACTCGGCGATGTTTTCCGAAAGAGCATGGTACAGCCGTTTTGCATGGGCCGGGGTCATCAATACCCTGGATTTAAGCTTCCCGAAACCCGGAGGCGGTGATGGATGAATAAAAAGGAAATCCAGGACAAATTCTTCAGGCGAATGACTTATATTGCTGAAATTTGAATATATGCCTGAAGCGATATTTTCATCGACCTTTACTTCTATCTTCATTTCTTTTTTATAGTTTTGGTCATCCATTTCCGTCTCCTTTGACATTAAAAAATGAAACCTATCTGACATCTTGCGAAAAGTCAAGAGGAAATAACAGCGAATCATTACATGCCGGTTAAAAATCCGCTCCGCAGCCAGGGATGTTTCATCAAGATCTGAACCGGAAAAACATTTTCACTCCATATCAGAATAAGATGAAAAAAAGCCTTGACTATTAAAATTAGAAGATAGTATTCTCATAACTTCTGCCTTTATTTTATACTAATGGTTAATACAATAATGAAAAGATTACACTTCTTCATATTATTAACGACAATCTTCATGACCGCAACGCTGAACAGCGCCAGGGCGCAGGACGACGTTGATTATTACGACCAGCGGATATACACAAGAGCAGAGATCGTTAATATTGAAAAAAAAGAAGTGAAAAGAAACCAGGCGATTAAGCTTGTTGAAACCCATATCCACCTGAAGATTCTGGAAGGCGAATTTAAAGGCCAGATAAGAACCGCGATTTTCGGCGGCGAAAGCGACCTCCCCTATGATATGAGATATAAAATCGGTGACAGGGTTTTTGTGGGCATATCACCTGTCGCAGAAGCGGGGTCAACTGAATACATTTCGCTTTATGACATTGATAACACCAGGGGCCTGGTCATTCTCGGTATTCTATTATTAATTGCTATAATCGGCATCGGAAGACTTAAAGGCGTTGCTTCTCTTGCCGCACTACTCGTGACCATTTCGCTTCTCTTTTTTGTTCTCATCCCCCTTACTCTCAAAGGGTACCCTCCCCTGCCCCTGGCGGTGGCGATCTGTATTTTCTCGACATTGCTGACCCTTCCCATAATCGCGGGGATCAATAAAAAAACCGCGTCGGCCATCCTGGGCGCTTCAGGAGGAATAATTCTCACTTCCATCCTGGCCTTCATTTCAGGGAAAGTAATGCACCTGTCAGGAATAATCACCAATGACATGCTCACGGTGTTCTATGCTTCGGACATTAACATTGACCTCAGGGGGCTTGTTCTCTCAGCAATGATCATCGCCGCCCTCGGAGCGCTCATGGATGTGTGTATTTCAATAGCGTCATCAGCGAATGAAATTTTCAGGGCAAATCCCGCCATATCGGAAAAGGAAGCATTCAGGTCAGTACTCACCATAGGCACAGACATTCTCGGTTCCATGGTCAACACCCTTGTCCTCGCCTATGTGGGCAGTTCTCTCTCATTGATCCTCTGGATTTATATGAGACTGGAGCCGGGCATGCCGCTTGGCCTCGTATTCAATTACAATCCGGTGTTAAGCGAGATCGTCAAATCGATAATCGGCAGCGTGGGGATGTTCATCTGCATCCCCCTGACAGCCTTTATAGCGGTAAAAATGCTTAAAACAAAAAACACATGAACAGAGAAAAAAACGAAAACAGAGAAAGGCTTGGCTCATCGGACCTGCTGAAGACGATTGATGAACTTAAAGCGGGCTCGCCGAGCATGCTTTTTAATGATAATATCAGGCCGTTAAACGAGAAAGAAATCGAGACCCTCGAAAAGCAGGGAAACCACAGCCCTGACTGGTCAGGGATAATGGTCTGTGCGGATTTTACCGCTGCCAACATCCGCCACAGTTTTTTCATGGGCAGATGCTATCTGGGACTGTTCACCGGTGAAAGCAAAGATCTGTCAGACGGATGCGCCCTGCCTTCAGGTATCTACCACTGCTCAATCGCTGATTGCGAAATCGCAGGCGGCGCCGCCCTTCACCGCGTGGGACTCATCTCTCGATATTTAATCAACAGCGGCGCCGTCATTCACGGGACTCAAACCGTGCACTCATCCGGAAAAAACACGTTTGGCAATGGCATTGACATACCGGTAGGCATCGAGACCGGAGGACGGGAAGTGCTCTCATTTGCGGAGATGACAATGGATGAAGCTCGGGCCGTGGCCCTGTCGCGACAGGACAGGGAAATGCTTTCCCGCTACAGATCACTGGTAAAAGAATACAGCGAAAGAATATCTCTCGGAACGGGTTATATAGGTAAGGATGCCCGCATTTATGGGGCCGGGGAAATATGCGACTCATGTATCAGCGACAGTGCACATATACGGGGCGCCCTTATCGTGAAAAACTCAACAATCCTTTCATCACGCCAGGAGCAAACTCATATCGGGCACGGAGTGCTGATAGAAGATTCATGCGTGCAATGGGGCTCTTCTGTTTCAGGCATGGCGATTGTAAAATCATCCCTGCTCATGGAATATTCAAAAGTCGAAAATCACGGCAAGGTCCTTTCCAGCATTATCGGCCCGAACAGTGAAATCGGCGAAGGCGAGGTGACATCCTCTCTTGTCGGACCTTCTGTCGGCGCTCACCACCAGTCCCTTCTCATCGCGGCGCTCTGGCCGGGAGGGAGAGGAAACGTCGGATACGGGGCCAATGTTGGTTCGAACCATACGGCAAAGGCCCCTGACCAGGAGATCTTCTGCGGCGAGGGTGTCTTTTTCGGCCTGGGCGTGAACATAAAATTCCCTTCAGACTTCACCCAGTCTCCGTATTCCATTATCGCGACCGGGGTCGATACCCTTCCCCAAAAAGTGGAATACCCTTTTTCGCTGATTAACAAACCATCATCACCCTTCCCCGGGGTCCCTTTAGCGTATAACGAAATAATCCCGGCATGGGTACTGACAGGAAACATCTTCTCCATAAAACGCAATGAGATAAAATTCGCCATGAAGAACAGGGCGAAAAAGAACATTTTCCATTCCACTATTTTCCGCCCTGACATCGTTGACATGATGCTTACCGCACGAGACAGGCTGAAAGAAATCGATGCGCCGCGCGAGCTCTATACTGCCAAAGACATCCCCGGGCTGGGTAAAAATTACCTTATGGAAAGAAACAGAAAAAGCGCCATTGACTCCTACTCGTTTTACATTGAATATTTCGCTCTTAAAGAGCTGTTGAGCAGGGTCTGCATGATTTACAAAGAAGGCAACTACCGGCTCTCAGAAGAAATATATAAAACACCATCATCAAACCAGACCTGGGAATACGCCCGCAGGCTGATAATCCTTGAAGGACTGGCCGAAAAGACCCTGAAGGAAAACCTCGCGCGCCTGCAGGAAATCAGTGAAAGGATTACGGCAAACATTCAGCGAGCGAAAGAAAAGGACGATGGACGGGGCAAAAAAATAATCGCAGATTATTCGTATTCACATCTTCAGGCGCCTGATGACCCGTTTGTAAAAGAGGCATGGGCCGAATGGGAAAAAGAAAAAAAAGCTATTGCCGGAATCATCGCCGGCCTGTAATCCCTTACGGCATTGTCACAAGAATTCTCAGTCAATCTCCCTGACCAGGTCGATCACTCCCTGCATGACCGGCAGGGCCCTTTGGTGCAGACCCAGACGGCACAGCATTCCCTCACTCTGATTGATAAGCTCGCCGTGTTTTTTACGCGCCTTTTCAAGCGCACCGCTTTCCCTGACCATATCTCTGATCATTTGAATATCATCCGCGCTTTTCTGCTTCGCGGTAAAAACAGTGACGAACTGTTCCCGTTTATCCCCCGGTAGGCTGTCCGCGGTCTCCTGAATGAGCAGTGTCAGCTTGCCCTCACGTATGTCCGAATCGGAGGGCTTCCCGATGTCATTCTCACTGCCAAAGATCCCCAGAATATCATCCCGCACCTGAAAAGCCATGCCAAGAGGAAGCGCGAATTCCCTGATCGATTCTTTTACGGCCGCGGCTTTTTTTCCGGTGAGCACATAGCCCATCAGAAGGGGATAATAAACCGTATAATAAGCGGTTTTCATAGTGCTGATAAGCCGCGGGGTCCCGTTCATGGGGGTAATACTGCAGGGAAGAGAATTCAGGCTGTCAAGAACCTGCCCGAAAGCCGTAGTCTCATAGGTTGACGAAAAAATACGCATGAATTCATCCCTCACCGTTCTTTTCACCCTGGCCGAGAGGATTATCTCTATGGCGTTGGAAAAAAGAATATCGGCAAGCACAAGGGCTATATCGCTTCCCAGGTTTTCATTATGGGTCAGGCCCCTGTATTTATCGGAAAAAACAAGGTGTAAAGATTTTTCCCCTCTTCGCAGCGGTGAACGGTCGATTATATCGTCCTGAACGAGAAGCATGGAATGCATTAATTCCACTGCTGATGAAAACCTGACTATCTCGGGCAGCAGCGAGGTGCCTCCGCCGTAACCCCAGAACCCCAGGAGAACCAGAAGAGGCCGGATTCTCTTGCCTTCACGGGAGCAGTATTTCTGCAGTTCGCAATACAGGTCTGTAATGAAAGGATAGTCGGCGTTCGCTTTTTTCCCCTCAAAAAAATCATGTAAACAAGAATCGATCCTTTTAGCGAAATCGGCGCTGAATTCACCAAAAGAAGAATATATACCCGTGCTCCTTCCCATGAGGCATCTCCTTTTTTTACCGGACATCATGAAAGAATCGTGATCCTGACAACCCTGTCAAACGCTTTTTTAACTTCCGGTTATACGGTAGCTTTCTGAAAAAAGAAAAACACTGGACAGGCCATATTAAATTTTTTATAATGTATGTGATTATATGACATCACCGTTCATGAGTTCCCTAATCTGACTGAACAGTACTTTTTATTAACCATGAATCAGAAGTTATTCCCTATTATCATAATTCTATCGGCAAGTTTCTTTTTTTCTGCCTGCACATTGAAAGAAAAAGAAATTCGTGTCGGTGGAATCTTCGACCTTACCGGCCCGACCTCCGAAACGGGGAACCACTACGCCGAAGGGATCAAAGACTACATTCATTATCTCAACAGCAAGGGAGGAATCAACCGAAAAAAAATCCGCCTCTTCAGTCATGATTCAGCCTATGTTACATCACGGCACCGTGCGGCATATGAGACCCTGACCACAGAAAATCATGTCCACCTTATGTTCGGATGGGGTACCGGCAGCAGTGAAGAACTGATGAAAGACATTTCGAGGGACGAAATTCCTTACACCAGTGTTTCATATTCCGAAATACTCGGAGACCCGGAATATGCTCCTTACAATTTTCTAACCTCGGTCTCATACTCCGACCAGATCGGGATCATCCTGGCATTTATCAAAAAAAACGGGAAAAACGCCGGCCGCCCACCCCGGGTGGCGATACTGCATAATGAAACTCAATTCGGGTTTTCACCCCTCAAGGCGGCGGATGAGTTCGCGCGAAAAAACGGCATCGAAATCGTGGCAAAAGAAGTGGTGACCCTTGAAGCCCAGGAGGCCTTTGAACAGCTGGAGATCGTCAAAGAAAAAAAAGCCGATTACGTTATCATTCAGGAAACGGCCTGGGCGACATCGGTCATTCTTAAAAACGCACAAAGGATGAAGCTGGACTCCCGCTTTGTCGGCCTGATATGGAGCGGTGACGACAAACTTATCGCGCTTGCAGGCAAAGATTCAGAGGGTTTTATTAGCGTTTTCCCCGTGACATACCAGGACAGCAGCCTCCCGGGCATGAAAGCCATATTTAATTATTATGATGAAATAAACAAAAAACGGGATAAAATCAATTTCCGCTATATCAACGGATGGGTCACCGCAATGATCATGTTTGAAGGGGTACGGCGCGCGGGTGACGACCTGTCAGGCCTTTCAATTAAAAATGCCCTGGAAAAAATAAAAAATTTTGATACCGGAGGCCTGACATACCCCGTATCATTCAGCCCTGAATCCCACAAAGGTCTTATAAAGCTAAAAATCGGCAAAGTGCATCAAGGTTCCTGGAAAATGATTACAGACTTCGTCGATGCAGAAGACCTGAAATGAAAAACTTCAGAATAACATCCATCGGGAAAAAAGTAATCGGTGTTTACCTGATTATGATTTCAACCATAATAACTCTGGGCATCATTTCCTTTAATCACCTCAGATCTCTCGATGAAATTCTCTCACGGGAAGTAATTAAAAAAGCCGATGCCCGGTATCTGTGCAAAAACATCATACTGCAGAGCAAATATATACACACCCAGGTGGAAGGATATATCAGGAGCCAGGACCTGTCAAAAAAAAGGGCGTCGCTGATGATCATCAATGATACCATGCGGCTGATCAGGGAATACAGAGCACAGATCAGCAACATGAACCTGACCCCCGAGGAAAAGGCTGTTATAAAAAAAATTGATGGAATGTTTAACAATTACTACCGTATGATTGAAGAAATTCTGAAATATTATAAAAACACAACATCGGGTGGGAAAGGCCTGAATTCCCTCCTTGAAAAATTCACCGATACCCACTCATTACTGACCACACAGCTTCTGATTCTTGAGAGGGTCGAAACCAGGCTCATGCATGAGGCCCAGGACAACGCAAAAAATAAAATCAGCTCTTTCAAAATCCAGATTTTTATTTTTTGTATAATATTTACTTTTATCGGCATTTTACTGAGCATTATCCCCACCAGGTCGGTGACACGGCCCATAAACAACCTGGTTACCGTTCTTGAACAATACGGCAGAGGCGATACGAAAGTACGCGCACGGGTGGACACCTGGGATGAAATCGGCTTTTTCGCCAGCAGGTTTAACCAGATGCTGGAGAATATAGAAAAAAAGAATGCGCAGCTCAGGGAATCAAATGAAACACTGCAGGAAAAAAATATCGAACTGAAACGGAGCGAAAAGCGTTACCGGCTCCTTGCGGAAAACGTCAATGACGTTATCTGGACAACCGACACCACACTGAATCCAAACTTCATAAGCCCGTCATTTGAAAAGCTCTCAGGCTACACGGTCAGTGAATTCTGGAACCTCCGGCTCAAAGACATCCTGACCGAAAAATCATACGCAGAAACAGTTGCATTTTACCACGAAGAAATGAACCTGAAAAAAAATTCCAGGGGCAATCTCGACAGAAAAACAAGTCACATCGTTGATTTCATAAGTAAATCAGGAAAAATCATCCCCGTTGAAACAAGCCTGTCTCTTATTATTGACAGCAAAAGCAGGACAATTGAAATTCTCGGCGTGAGCAGGGACATTTCCGAACGGAAGCAGGCCGAAGAAAAGATTATTCAGCAGTACAATGAGATCCAGCAGCAGTACATCGAACTCGAAGCGGTAAACATGGAGATCAACCGCGCCCATGAAGAAGTCCTCAAAGCGAGTGAAAACTTCTCACGGGAAAAAGAACGCCTCTCCACCACACTCAAATCAATAACCGACGGTGTTATCACCACGGACACCAGGGGAAATATCGAATTGATGAACAGCGCGGCGGAGATGATCACTTCGTGGACGCTCCGCGACGCTTCAGGCATGGGTATTGATCGTGTTTTGAACATCGTCAATGAAAAGACCGGGGCCCATATCGAAAACCCCGTGCAGGAAATCCTGAACAGCGCCACCATGATTGAATTTGAAAAAGACATCACCCTCATCGACAGAAACGCCCTCAGAAAAAACATCGAAGCAGCGGGTGCGCCCGTTATAGACAAAGACGGCAACAACTACGGCGCGGTCCTTGTTATAAGAGACATTACAGAAAAAATAAAAATGGAAGCAGAACTGGTCAAAGCCCAGAAAATCGACTCCCTGGGCGTGTTCGCCGCGGGCATCGCGCATGACTTCAACAACCTTCTCACCGCGATAATCGGGAACATCTCCCTGGCGCGCCTTACCGTACCGGAAGACGCTTCGGTTTCACAAATACTGGAAGAAGCCGAAAATATCTCGCTCAGGGCGCGCGAGCTAACGACCCAGCTTCTCACCTTTTCAAAAGGGGGCGCGCCCATAAAAAAGCTCACCTCCCTGAACTCGCTGCTTTCCGATACCGCGAACTTCGTGCTCAGCGGGTCGAACGTCAAAGCGGAACTGAGTCTGCCCGAAGATCTGTGGAATGCCGAAATCGACGAAACACAGATAAGCCAGGTGGTGCACAACATCATCCTGAACGCGCGGCAGGCCATGCCCGAAGGAGGATATCTTTCAATTACAGCAGACAATGTTCACGTCGGCCCGACAGCTAAAATCCCCCTTCATGAGGGAAAGTACATTAAAATAGCCATATCAGACCAGGGCATCGGGATTCCCGAAGAAAACATCCAGAAAATCTTTGACCCGTATTTTACCACCAAAACACTGGGAAGCGGCCTGGGCCTGACCATAACCTATTCGATCATTAAAAAACACGACGGCCATATCTCCGTGGAATCCGGTCCGGGAGAGGGAACGATGTTCACCATTTACCTTCCCGCTTCAGAAAAAAAATACACTGATATCAGGAATAAACAAGTTGCCGGTGAAGTAAAAGGAGGAAGGCTCCTGCTCATGGATGATGATGAAGCCGTGCTTGACGTCACGGAAAAAATGCTCGTAAAGCTCGGGTTTGAGGTGAGCCGGGCCCGGACAGGAGAAGAAGCGATCGCCCTTTATGAAAAGGCCTTCTTCGAAAACAGGCGCTATGATGTCGTGATCATGGACCTCACGATCCCCGGCGGGATGGGCGGCAAAAAAGCCGTTGAAGCGATAATAAAAATCGACCCGAATGTCAGGGCCGTGGTTTCCAGCGGCTATTCCAATGACCCGGTCATGGCCAATTACCGCGACTACGGGTTCTGCGGGGTCGTTGTCAAACCGTTCCGCTTTAACGAGCTCGTCGCTGTTCTGAGCAAAATATAATTAATTTGTTCTTGCCAAATTAACCCCTCCCGGTAATGAAACACCATGCTCGCGAAAAGAATAATCCCATGTCTTGACGTCAAGGACGGCAGGGTCGTCAAAGGCGTCAATTTTATCAACTTCAGGGACGCCGGAGACCCGGTTGAGAACGGCCGTTTCTATGACCGCGAAGGCGCGGACGAGCTGGTGTTCCTTGATATCACGGCATCATCCGACAGGAGAAACATCATCCTTGAGATGGTCAAGGGCGTCGCCGAAACGGTCCACATCCCGTTTACGGTCGGGGGCGGCATCAGGACAGTTGAGGATGTCAGGCTTATCCTGGAAAACGGCGCGGACAAGGTTTCAATAAACACCGCCGCTGTGCAGAACCCCGGCATCATTGCCGAATCTGCGGTGCGGTTCGGCTCACAGTGTATTCTCGTTGCAATCGACGCCAAGAGGAACGACCGGGGGAGCTGGTCGGTGTATCTCCACGGAGGAAGGACGCCCACTGATATCGATGCCGTTGAATGGGCCGTTGAAGCGGAAAAGCTTGGCGCGGGAGAAATACTCCTGACCAGCATGGACAGGGACGGGACCAAAATCGGATACGACCTTGAACTGACCAGGACAATTGCCGAGGCAGTGTCAATCCCGGTCATCGCATCCGGAGGAGCGGGCACCATTGATCATATGTATGACGGCCTTACCCAAGGCAGAGCTGACGCGGTTCTGGCGGCTTCAATCTTTCACTTCAGGGAAATCTCGATCAGGGAAGTCAAGGAAAACCTCAGCAGCAGAGGATTGCCCATGAGGCTCATCATCAGCCAATGACGAAATAGACAATCAGACTGATCAATAAAAACAGGACGATTACCAGAGTAATAATGAGGGGAAGCATCGCTCTGGTTGAACTTTCTCCCTTGACGGGAGTCCCCACACCCCTGGTATCGTGTTCAACAGCAACCTTGATACTCTCTTCCTCCTCGACAATTTTCAGGTAAATACCTTTCGCTACAATGGCAAAAATCTTGTATCCGCCGGTGGAAAGGTGCCTTAACGATATAATCCTGCCCGGAATGGGTTTTATCCGCTGCTGTTCATCGTCATAAGCGTTGAATGCCTTTGCGACATCAATTCCCTTAGGATTGGAGTCAATGATGCTGATCATGATCCTTTCACCCACCGAAAGCTCTTTAATGTCTTTTCCTTTAATCGGGGAAAGAATAAGGCTCCCCTGAAGGATCAGCTTGATTTCCTTGCCGGCAAGCGGGTCCTCTTCAGTTTCCTCCCCTTCTCCTTTTTCATCAGATTTCGACTTTTCTTCTTCTTTCTTTTTCAATTCACGCGGGTCAAGTTTCTTGCTGCTTTTGGAATCCAGCTCCATTTCAAGCGATGTCGCAGACTCAAAATCAACGGTTATATTCAGTTTCTGAAATCCCAGCCGGTTCTGGATGAGCTTCATAAAATGGCGGTTAATGGCGATTTCGTCATTTGACTCAATCAGACGCTTCAGTTCCGCGGCAAATTCCAGGCTTAACCCCATTGCAAGTTCGTCCCTCATATGGGCGACCAGAACATCATCGTGCTCCTTTTTTTCAAGGTTTTCAGTTATTTCCTGCTCAAACTGCCGCCAGCTTACCGTTGTTCTCATATCGTCAACAGCAAATGACGGGGTTACAATCAGGTAAGGGGGATACAATATTGAATAAGTTGGATTATAAAAAAGCAGAGCGGCGCCGTAAATTGAAGATGAAAACCTCATTTTTATGGCATAGATATCCTTAAAAGCCCCTGAAATCATCTTCTTGGCTTTATCCATATCGCCATGGGTATAGTAACTGGCTATCTCCAGTTTTTTTGTCTGTTCTGAAAGAGAATTAACCGCTGATTCCAGATTATCTGCCATAACCACCCTGTCCGTTTTGGAAAATCTGTTGCCCGTGCCGGTGCCCGCATTTCAGTAATCAAACATTACGCTATTTGACTTTTTTCTGCACAACAGCCTTGATTCTTTCCAGCAGCACCCTTCTGTTAATCGGCTTTAATATATAATCACCGATACCCATTGAAATCAGGTCCTGCATAACGCCCTTGGTTGTTTCCTCACTGACAAAGACCACAACAGGCCTGTTAGGCTTCTGGTTCAGCTCATAAAGAAGAGCATAACCGTCAAGAATGGGCATGTCAAGAGTGGTCGTCATCAGATCAACGGGAGTCTCAATTTTAGAAAACTTGGTCAACGCTTCCTGGCCGTTGGTTGCAGTTGCCACAATTTCGTAACCCTCGGACTCAAGTATCTGGGCTATAAGCTTCCTTTGAAATTCTTTGTCCTCGACCACCATTACCCGGTAAGGGCGACCATTAGGCCTTAATCCATCAGGCCTTTTAACATTAATACTTGGAAAACCATCCGGCGTTTTCATTAATCTTCCTCTGCCGTAAACCAGTATCTTATTCAGGCATAACCTTTTCCCATTATATGACAGACCGGCAGAATCCGATCTCTTAATACCTTTCCTGTATAAGTTATACCCTATTACACCGAATAATTCAATTCAAAAGTATTGTCAACATGAAAAAAAAACAGCCTCTTGAGCGGCATGAAACAATTCAAGAAATCATTCCTTACCAAACAAGAAAAGTCTTGATAAGAGGCATAAAGGATGAGTAACATGTTGCATGGTCAAACTGATGAGAAGAATAATCCTCTGTATAGCCGTATTTCTTGCGTTCATGCCGATTAAGGCCATGGCAGGAAGCGGATATGATCCCTGCCTGAGCTGGAGCACCATAGTAACAGAGCATTTCCGCATACATTATCACCGGGGCCTTGAAAAAACCGCCCGGAGCATGGCCCGTGTCGCGGAAAAAGTTCATGACCGCCTCTCGCTCAGCCAGGGATGGACACCCGCGCTGCGGACGGATGTGATTCTGGTGGACAACATGGATTCGGCCAACGGCTATGCGAGCCCCTATCCCTTTAATACGGTAAAAATATACGTTTCCCGCCCCGACCCTGATTCCATCCTCCATAATTACGACTCGTGGCTCGAATCAGTATTTACCCATGAATACACGCACATCCTCAATTTCGACACCGTACACGGCATTCCCCAGTGGGGAAGGTATATCCTGGGAAGAAACCCGTTATTTTATCCGAACCTGTTCCAGCCCATATGGATTTTTGAGGGAAACGCGGTGTTCCAGGAATCGCAGAAAAAACCGTTTGGCAGAAACAACAGCACCTATACCGACATGGTGATGCGCACCGAAGTGCTCAACAATTCACTTAAAGGCATTGACAAGGCTTCCCACTTCCCCAGGGAATGGCCGAAGGGGCGCGTACCCTATCTCTACGGCGGCCTTTTCGTGCAGTATCTCGAAAACGCCTATGGCGCGGGCAGCTTCTCACGCTACCTGCATGAAAACGCCGATAACATCGTCCCCTTCTCTGACAACATCTACCCCATGCCTTCACTCTTCAACAAGGACGCGCGTGACGTTTACGGAAAACCGTTTTTTATGCTCTGGAAGGAATGGCAGGCGGGCATCTCCGCTGTTTATAGAAAGCAGGCGGATGACATCAGCCGCGAGCCGTTGTCATCCGTCACCTTCGTTTCAAATCCGGAAGACTCATGCCGGTTCCCGCGCTTCAGCGAAGACGGAAAAAAAATCTACTATGTATCGTCCTCAAGCAGAAAAGGGGAACACCTCTATGTTCACAACCGCGAGACCGGCAAAAACAAAAGACTGTGCAGGGTCAACTATGCGCAGAGCCTGTCGGTAAAGGGGGATGACCTGGTCATCTCGGATCAAGAATATTACCGCAACCTGTCTCTCTACAACGAGGCCTGCGTCTATAAAAAACACCTGCGAAAGATGACATCCCGCCTGAGAGGAAAATACATTACCCATGCGGGAAACGGAAGATATAGTTACATCACCAATGATAAAGACAGCTACTCCCTGATTGTATCAGACGCCTCTTTTAAAAACACCGAGGAGCTGATCGGCAAAACACCGGTCCAGCTTTCGTTCGTCCAGATCTCGCCCGACAGCCGCAAAGCGGCGTTCATCATAAAAGACGAACGGGGGTTCCCTGACCTGGTGCTCTTGGACCTCGCGTCCGGGTCCATGCTCCGCCTGACCAATGACCTTGACAATGACCTGAGCCCGGCATGGCTCCCTGACGGGAAAAGAATCGTGTTCACGTCCGACCGGAACGGCGTCTATAACCTATATGAATACAGCCTTGAAAAACACACGTTAAAACGGCTGAGCAACGTGACCGGCGGCCTGTTCTATCCCGACATTTCACCGGACGGGCGTGAAATCACCGTATCGTCATACGAAAAAAACGGGTTCAGAATAGCGGTTATGGACTATCCGGATAAGCATTATGACCAGGTCATGCTTGAGCCTGAAGTCCTGGATAAAGAATATTTTCAGCGGGAGATCCCGGAACCGCATAAGGATGACATCGCCCGATCAAAACCATACCAGCCGTGGAGCACGTCCTTCCCCGCATTTTACATACCGGTCATTGCCACACAGGAGATATTCCCCGACGCCTATGACGTGGCAACCGGCGTCTGGGTACAGGGCAATGACACGCTCTCACAGCATTCCTATTACCTCGCGATTTACTATTACATCATCCAGACACGCCTGGCCGTTGACGCTTCATACACCCTGTCCGTCCTGTATCCTGACATTACCATCGGCTACAATGACGGAACGCTCTTTGTGGATAAAGACCGGTTCCCCTGGAAATCGAAGAATTCAGAGTCGCTGAAAAGAGACCTGTACCGGTACGGTTACCTCGCCAACCTCTATTCCTTCATCAAATACCGGGTGCAGCAATACCTCGAGTGCACCTACTATATTGAGCAGAGGTTTCGCGACACCTATCTTGCCCGAAGCGGCGAATCCCACGAGAACAAGCTTCTGGGCAAAATGCAGTTCAGCTACACCCTGAATAACGCCATGGTCTATCCCTATTCGATCAGCAGGGAGCACGGAAGGGACCTGGCCGTTGTGGCCGACGTATACCATAAATATCTGGGAGGCGACATCAGCTTCTACAAAATCCGCGCTGATTATACCGAATACTTTCCCGGGTTCTACGCGAACAATGTCATAATGCTGAGACTGCGCGGCGCGATATGCCTCGAAAAAGAAAACGAACGCCCCTACAGCCTGGGCAGGTACCAGGACGGCTCCCTGCGCTACCCGGCTTCGGGAGAAAGGGAACTCGGCATCAGGGGTTATCCTGCGGGCGTAATTTACGGAAACAGGCTCCTGGCCGGGACCCTTGAAATACGCTTTCCGCTCGTGCAGAAAGACGCGGGGCTGCTCACGGTCCCCATCATGTTCCGCGATTTCTGGATGACTGCTTTTTTTGATTACGGCAATGTGTTCGACGGGCCGGTTGAATTTGAAAAATTCAATTACAGCGCGGGCGCGGAACTGCATCTGCGGCTCACCCTGGGCTACGCAGTGGATATAACCGGGTATATCGGATACGCATACGGGTTCACCCATTATGGCGGGCACCAGGTCTTTTTTGCCGTGAGTTCACTGCTTGAGGGTGCGCTGGCGCAAGGCAGAAAAATGCCATGCGCAAGAAATCCCTGATAAAAAAGAAAAAGAATTGCGTTCTTAAAGGATGTTAATATAGATTTTATATATTCCCGATATATAATTATACACAGTGAAACCGGGACAATGTTGTCGCGGGACGGGTGAAGGCTGAAAGGAGACTGAATGTGGATACTGTCGACGAAAAAAAATACACAATAACTCCGCCTGATTTCAAGGAGGCTATTGCAGAAGGTAAAGATTTTTACATACAATTCCATATTCTGACTCATGAGGTCGAGGCACAGGTTATTAAAATCGTGCACCGATATCTGGAAAAATACGATATTCTGTACATTAAAGACACTATTATCACCGTGATGAAGGAGCTCATCAATAATTCCATTAAGGCAAACGTTAAGAGGCTCTATTTCAAACTGAAGTCCCTGGATATCAACAAAACAGAAGATTACCGGCTGGGAATGGAAACCTTCAAAGAGGACGCGTACCAGTCAGGAGACGATGAAATTTTTCAGCGGCTTGAAGAATCGAATCTCGTGGTGCGCATATCGTTTAAAAACACCGAAAACCACATCCATATTAACGTAATCAATAACATCCCCATCCTCGACAGCGAAATAAACAAAATCAACTCACGAATAAAAAAAGCCTATAAATATCATGATATTTCAGATGCTTTCGAGGACGTGCTTGACGAATCCGAAGGCGCGGGGCTCGGGCTGATCATGGCCATGATGCTTTTTAAAAATTCCGGGCTCCTGCCTGATTCCTTCAAGATTTACAAGAAAGGCGACCTTACGATCGCAGCGCTTTCCATTCCAAAAGACATGAGCAAAACCGAAACCAAGCAGAACATAACCCAGGAAATTCTTAAAGAGATTGAAGAGATCCCCGCGTTCCCTGAAAACATAAAGCAGATACAGCGCCACTGCAACAATCCTGAAGCGACGATAAGAGAAATCGCCGATTCAATATCCCGCGATCCGGGCTTGACAACATCAATACTCAAGCTGGCCAATTCAGCGGGCTATATCACGGTGAAAAAGGTGGATTCCATTGATGAAGCGGTGAAAATCATCGGCCTCAGAGGGATCAACACCCTGCTCGTCGCCACCGGTGTTCACAAGGTGATTGACACCAGATATAAGAAATTTGAATCAGTATGGAAAGACTCGTACAAGCGGGCATACTACGCGCAAAAAATCGCCATGCAGCTCAAAAAGGCCAAAATCAGTGAGTTTGCCTATCTGGCCGGCCTTCTTGCCGATATCGGAAAAATCATATTACTCTCGATAAATCCTGAACAGTTGAAACGCCTCAAGGAAATCGCCGGCAACAAAGCGATCGAAGACCCGACCCTTCTTGAAGAAATCAGCCTCGGTGTAAGCCACAGCACGCTGGGCGGTCTTATATGCAAAAAATGGCACTTCAACGACTCACTGATCCAGGCGATTGAATTTCATCACCGTCCCCATGTATCCCCTCAGGAAGTGATGAACCTGGTTTATATTGTCTATCTTGCGGACGTATTTGTGGAAATAGAAAACCGGAAATGCAGATTCGAAATTGTGGATGAAGACGTGCTCGATTTCTTTGATCTCACCGATAAAGACGACTTCGCGACCCTTCATTCCATCCTTAAAGACACCTATATCAATCAGCTCAATATGATCCAGAACAGCGAAAAATCCTGAACAGCAGGCCCTGGAATAAAATACTTGACTAAAGAAACCTCAAAAAACGTATATTATGGCTGGCGAGTCATAATTATGCCGTTTGATTAATCCTAGTGCAGGGAAGGTACTGTTCATGAATTTTCAAGATCTTATTGCCAAACTCAACGAATACTGGGCAGACAGGGGCTGTCTTATTATACAGGGATACGACCTTGAAGTGGGGGCGGGGACCTTTAATCCGGCCACGTTTCTGAGAGTTCTCGGGCCCGAGCCCTGGAAAGTCGCCTATGTTGAGCCTTCACGAAGGCCGACTGACGGCCGCTACGGCGACAACCCGAACCGTCTTCAACACTATTATCAGTATCAGGTCATCCTGAAGCCGTCCCCGGTGGATGTCCAGGACCAGTATCTTGACTCGCTGCGATATATCGGCATCAAGCTTGAAGACCATGATGTACGGTTTGTTGAAGATGACTGGGAATCCCCGACACTGGGAGCCGCAGGCCTGGGATGGGAAGTCTGGCTCGACGGAATGGAGATAACGCAGTTTACCTATTTTCAGCAATGCGGGAGCGTTGACCTTTCTCCCATCAGCGTTGAGCTGACCTATGGACTTGAAAGAATCTGCATGTATATTCAGGGCACCAATAATGTATTTGACATAAAATGGAATAATGATGTAACATACAGGGATGTCCATCATAGAAGCGAATTTGAGTTCTCCCATTATAATTTTAACATGGCGGACGTTCAACTTCACTTCAGTCTGTTTGATTTATATGAAAAAGAATGCCTGGCAATTCTTGACAACAGCGATGTCACTGTTGTTCTGCCGGCCTATGACTATGTTCTTAAATGTTCTCATGTGTTTAACATGCTTGACGCACGCGGCGCCATCTCGGTAACGGAACGGGTCGGGTATATTGCCCGGGTCAGGAACATGGCAAGGCGCTGCGCTGAGCAGTTTATAAAAATACGCGAGGAAATGGGTTTCCCGCTTCTAAAAAAGAAATGAGGATCTATCGGTGCACTCGGGCTTTAAAAATCTCGATGAATATCTTGCAAAATACGACAAGTTCATTATTTCGACCCATGAAAGCCCTGACGCCGATGGGATAGGAGCGGAAATCGCCTTTAATGAGCTTCTGATTTCCCTGGGTAAAAAGACAATTATATTCAATTCAGACCCGTTGCCTGACACGCTTGAGTTTCTTGATATCGACCGCGAAATAAACATCCTCGATTCCGAAGAAGAAGTTCCCCCGGACATAAATGAATACGCGCAAATCGTGCTGGACACCAATGATTTCGACAATATCGGTTCAGCATACCATATACTCAAAAACAGGGTCCGCGACATTTTTATCATCGACCATCATGAAGGCGGCGACCCCGACAAATTCGATACCAATTTCATAAGGGCCGAGGCATCGTCAGCCAGCGAGATTGTTTATGAGATCATCTCATATTACGGAAAAGGGCTGACGTATAAATCGGCACAGGCAATCTACACGGGGATGCTCTTCGACACCGGTTCATTCAGGTATCCCAAAACTACTCCCCTCACCTATCGCATCGCAGCAGAATGCGTTGAACTCGGGGCCAACCCCTTTAAAATATACGAACATCTTTACGAAAGCAATTCTCTCTCAAGTTTCGCCCTGAGAAGCCATATCCTTTCAACCATGGAAGTTCTCAAAGACGGGAAAATGATAGCCATGAAGCTGACTCCTGAAATGCTCAGGAAGACCGGCGCTTCATTTACCGAAGGAGAACCGGTAATCAACGTTCCCCTTTCTGTTAAGGGCGTTGTGGCCAGCATCCTGGTAAAGCAGGATATCGTCGGCCCGGTAAAAGTAAGCATGCGGACAAAAGGCGACATCGATGTCGCCAAACTAGCCATGGATCTGGGCGGTGGCGGGCATAAAAATGCGGCGGGATATAAATCCAAGCTGTCATTTGAAGAAACCTATGAACGTGCGATTAAAAGTATGGAGCCTTTTTTCAATAACTAACCGTAAAACCGGAGGAATTATGCGATTTAAACTTTTTTTAAAAATACAGGGTTTGCTTTTTATTATCTGCGGCATCGGCCTGGTGCTTATGGTGCCTAAATTTTTCCCCATCTACGGCCTTGATCTGAACCTGGCAGGCGCCATGTTCGGTCGCTGGAGCGGAGCCGCTCTTATCGGCATAGGCATAATTTCCTACAGCCTCAGCAACATGGAACTTTCTGAAAAGCTCAAGGGAATATTGGACGGAATTTTCGTATGTGATGTTCTGGGCCTGGGGGTCACGGTTTTCGGGCAGATGCAGGGTGACTCAAACATGCTCGGCTGGGCAGCGGTCATTTACTGGCTGATCATGACACTGGGCATGGGATATTACCGGTTCCTGAAAAAAGCCGTACTGCAGTAATTAAACAATTTTCGAAATATCGATCCTGCCTTTCAGGCGCGCTCCGACCTGCGAGATCACCAGTGATGAGCCGTAGCTGCCAAGCTTTCCCGACTGTTCCGGCGTCATGCCCCGGGCTAGACCGTAGAGAAGGCCGCCCGCATACATGTCGCCTGCCCCGTTCGTGTTGACAACTTCAGTTTTATAAACAGGAATATTATGTGAGACGCCGCGCGACTTGATCAGGCTCCCTCCGGGACCGAGCTTGACCACGGCAAAGCCGCAGAGCTCATGAATATGGTCAAGGGCCATTTCACGTTCCTTACCCGTAAAGGAACGGGCTTCATCTTCATTAACGAAAACTATATCGGCATACCTTTTCACCACATCCATGAACACGCCGTGAATGCGTAAAATCAGGCCGGGGTCTGAAAGGTCGATCGAAACCCTGACCGCGTGTTTTTTCGCGATTTCTATGGCGTGCATGCACACCTCCCTGAGTCCGGGAGGTTCAAAAAGATATCCTTCTATGTGGATGATTCGTGAATCACGGATGTCCTGTTCGCTGATATCATCCCTGGAGAGCCGCTGCGCAGCCCCCAGGTGCGTGGCAAATGTTCTTTCGCGGTCAGGGGTGATGAACGTGATCGCGTGGCCGGTCATATGGTCATTTCTCCCGAGGTGGGCTTTTACTCCTGATCTTTCAGTGTCATCAATGTAGCGCGAGCCGTGAACATCTTTCCCCACTTTACCGATGAAAAGGCCCGAACCCCCGAAATTGGACACACCCGCAACCGTGTTCGCTGCGCTTCCGCCCGGTGAAATTTCAAGGGGATGATTCTTCAACTCATCCAGCAGCTCCCTGCTCCTGTCTTCATCGATCAGCTGCATTCCCCCCTTCACGAGACCGAAGCGGTCAAGGACGCCGTCATCAACTTCAACCGTAAAATCAAGAAGGGCCGAACCAATGCCGGTGATATCATAAAGGGCGTCCTGTTTGAAATCGAGCATGTTTTTCTCCAGAGCACTCTGACGCGACGATTAAGGCATCCATAAAAATCCTGGTCAATCAGCCGGTCAAGATATAATTACAAATTGACACTATGCTATATAGTATATGTGTCGTCAATTAATTTAGACATTTATACTGGAGAAGCAGTTTGGTAGCAAATTATTTTCAGGGGCAACCGTTTCATAACCCATTTTGTTGTCATCCCGGTTTACCGAAGGTAATACCGGGATCTCATAGAAAATATTCATGAATTTATCGCATGAGATTCCGGTATTTGCAAACTCGGAAGATGCAAAACCGGAATGACAAAACTACGTTACCCTCAAAATTATACTGCTACCAGCAGTTTCACGATATAAAAGGTTAAAGTGAACATAATGCAGAAAAACATGCCGCTATCCCCCCCGGGGGGGATAGCGGCCGGGCTGTCACTTTTTTAATACAACATTTCGCCACAGGCCCCCGTCATTCATTCCTATTCTCCAGAAAGCCACTGACCGGATAGCCTTCATGTAGAGAGACAATTTTTCCATGGTTGACCTGGTGTTTTCGTAATAAACCTTCACCTGGACCTTTTTTTCGTATGAAATAAAAGGACCTGATTCGCTGTTATATTCCGGCTGCACCTTTTCATTCACCGCTATCTCTCCAATACTGTTTCCGAAAAGAGCCCGGTTATAGCTCCTGTCCTGCCAGGAACGGCCGTACAGAGGCAGCCCCATAACCAGCTTTTCCACCGGGACCGCGCTTAGAGCGTAAGCAAGGACCTCCCTGCACCAGGGCAGAGAAGCCACCGGGCCCGGACTGCTGCCGCTCCAGTGCTGGTCATAGGCCATAATGATCACCCGGTCCGCGATGGCAGCAATCCCTTCGTAATTATAGGCGTCGGCGACCTTTTTCCTGCGTGCCGGAACAGCAACAGTCAGCAGTTTCTCCTCTGGAAGCTTCTGCCTCAAAGCGCTCAAAAAATCCCTGAAAGCGCATGCATCATCACCGGCAACCGATTCAAAATCTATCTGTATCCCGGAAAAATCCCGCGAGGCGGCCGCTATTTCATCGATCAGCCGGTCCCTTACCCCGTATTCCCGGTTGAGACAGAAATGCATGAGCGAGGCGTTTGAAAGGTCGGTAACCACCAGGTGTACGCGCGGTTTTATCGTTGATTTGATTTCCGGGGGCCTGACCGGTGAAGTCAGCATCCCCCTGTAGCTGACCCCGATACTGAAGTAGCAGATATCGGTAAAAGGCTCATCCCCCCTGAGCCTGCCTTCTTCACCGCGCATGAGATATCCCCATACCTCGTCGAATTGCGCGCTCTCCCCGGCCAGGGCAATGGTGCTGTCCACGCGTCCCGCGGCAAAAAAATACAACAGCACACAGCTTGCAATAATAATTATTCGTATATACGGATTCATAAAACGGCTCTCCATCAATAAGCATCCCGCTAATATCAATCGGCAAAGATCGCGATCGGGATGAGAAATTCCCCGTCCCGGAGAAGTTTCATTGACAAGTTCCCTGCCCTTGCACAACCATGTCTGTGTAACACTATACGAGTTTCCCGGAGGCACATCATTAAAGCGGTACTCTTTGACATAGACGGAACCATCATGAACTGCTCCGGCGCGGGCAGGAACGCGCTGATACAGGCGAGCATGGACACCTTTGGCACCATTGGAGAAATGCGCAGGGTCGATTTCCAGGGGAAAACAGACCCGCTCATCCTCCGCGAATCGCTGGGCATATGGGGCATCGGGAGCAGCAAGGATGAAAAAAATATCACCATGCTTAAAACCAATTATTTCCGGTATCTCAGCGAATACATCAACACGCACGACGCGATAGTCCTTCCCGGCATAGTGGAACTCCTGGAAGCCCTGAGTGACAATGACCGGATTATACTCGGCCTTCTGACCGGGAACTTCACGGAAAGCGCCCGCATTAAACTCGGCAGGTTTGACCTGAACAGGTTTTTCAGGTTCGGCGTTTACGGGGATGACGCTCCCTTCAGAGACGACCTTCCTCCGGTTGCGAAAAAAATACTCACTGAAGAGTTCGGCCTTGATATACCGTACAGCGACATGGTGATAATCGGGGATACAATTTACGATATCAGGTGCGCCAGGGCGGTCGGAGCGGTAGCCATCGCTGTCGGGACCGGCTGGGCCCCGAAGGATGCGCTTCTTTCCGAGAAGCCGGATCACTTCTTCGACGACTTCTCGGACATTATGCCGGTTTTAACGGCGATCATGGCCCCTCCTCTCCGTTAAGCCGAGCGCAGGGGACCATAAACCAGTTATCTGGCGTTGTCAGTCAGAAGAATCCTGTCAACATCAAGGATAATGATCAGTTGATCATCAAGCCTGCCTACTCCCTTGATAAAATCGTCCCGGATGTTTGTCTTAAAATGACGGTTGTCATGTATGCCGGCAAGTGCTATTTCGACGACATCCGAAACAGAATCAACGATCATACCGATGAGCTTGCTCTTGACTTCAACCACAATAATAACAGTGAAACTGTTATATTCCTGCTCCGGCATATTAAACTTCAGCCGCATATCGGCTACTGGTATGATCGCGCCCCTCAGATTTATCACTCCTTTGAAAAAATGGGGGCTCCGTGGAACGGTCGTGATCTCAGTCATATCGATGATGTCACGAACTTTGAGGATATCCACACCAAAGCGCTCTTCACCGATCACGAAGGTAACGAACTGTTCGGTTTCTTCTTCAACCATGTCTGACGAAATATTTTTCAACAGATTTTTGTCTTTTTCCATAGACCCGCCTTTTGCTCCCCATACTGAAATATGGTAAAATTAACACTGATCACCTTTTTTAATTATACCATAGAGAAAATTCACGTCAATACACAAAATTTTACCCGCGCCTGATTATTTTTTTGATCCTCTGGTACACATACATGAATTCATCGACGCGTAAAATCCGACAGGCGAGCGAAAAGACGGCTATTCCGGAAAAAATGACAAGCAGGAGCGCGGCCAGGCGGACGCCCAGGGCCGATTCGGTCCAGTTAAAGAACGAAGAAACGAACAATACGGTTCCACACATTATTGCTGAAGCAGTGATGCATTTAAGCAGTGGCAGCAGTATCATCCTCCTGTCTATGGTGCCGATTTTTTTCTGGAGCCACACTTCAAGAATGACCATCTGCACGGTTACGGAAATCGTATTCGCCAGGGCGAGCCCCCCGTGTTTCAGCGGGGTCTGCATCAGCACATATCCGGCCGAGATGTTGATCACAAAAGATATGGTCGCGGCTATTACCGGCTTTCTCGTATCTTTAAGGGAGTAGAACGTCGGCGTGGTTATTCTGAGGATCGAAATTGATGCTATTCCAATGCTTGAATAAAAAAGGGCCTTGTAGGTCAGCGCCGCGTCCTGGGGAGTAAAACTTCCCCTCATAAACATGACCGATACTATCGGAAAGCCGACCGTCATCAGGGCCATGCTCGCCGGTATCGCGAGAAAAAGTGAAGACTTGACCGCGGAAAGATAAAGATTTTTGAGCTTTTCAAAATCGTCCGTCGCGCTCATTCGCGACATCTCGGGAAGGATGACGTTCCCGATTGACACGATAAACACCCCGAGCACCAGTTCCGTGAGCCGGTCTGAATAGTAGAGGTAGGTTATGCTTCCCGACGGGAGCTGTGAAGCGAGAATGGTGCTCATGAGTATGTTGATCTGGTAGACCGCGATGCCGAAAAGCGCCGGCGCAATCATTGAAAATATTTTACGTATACCCGGGTGATTGAGGTCGAATGAAATCTTCATCCTGAAGCCGGAACGCACGAGGTAGGGGATCTGCAATAGTATCTGCATTAAACCGCCGCCGAGCACTCCAATCGACACACAGTACAGCGGCTCGGAAAAAAATTTACCGGAAAAAAGAATGCCGCTTATAATTCCCACGTTAAGCAGTACCGGGGCAAAGGCCGGAGCGAAAAAGAACCCATGGCTGTTGAGCACTCCCATGGTAAAAGCGACAAAACTCGCGGCGAAAAGAAAGGGAAACATTATTCTGTTGAGCGTGGTCGCAAGCGAGAGAATCACCGGGTCATCAATACCATAGGCGAAAAGGCGGATTATTTGAGGTGAAAAAATGATGCCCAGGGAAACGAGGACGGTGATAATCACTATAAGGATGGTCAGAGTTTTCTGAGCGACCTTGAGCGCTTCATCATCCCCCCTTTTAACGCGGTATTCAGTGTAAACCGGGATAAAAGATATGGTGAGCGCGCCTTCGGCAACAAGCCTGCGAAGGAGGTTAGGGATGCGAAAGGCGATGTAAAAAGCGTCGGTTGACGCTGAAGCGCCGAAAAATCCCGCAAAGAGTACGTCCCTGATAAAGCCCAGTATGCGGCTGGTCAGGGTTGAAACTGCCACAATTCCTGTTGACCTGATTAATGAAGCCATATACAACTCCGATCCGGCATCACCGGAAAAATAAAACACCAGGGCACTGATCCCCGGAAATAGTACAAACAATGGCAGGTATAAGCATTTTGGCGCGGCAGTCAAACAATAAATATTTCATTTTATCTTGACAAAAACCCGCTCGGGGTCTCTAACATATAAAAACCACTCACATAATAACTATGAATAAATCAAAGATCCTGCTGATATGTTTTTTACTCATCCTCGCTGTTCAATCGCCGGGAAAGGCCGGTTATTTCGAGGAAGGCAAAAAATACTATATTTATAAACAGTACGACAAGGCCAGAGAAATGTTCCTCAAGCGCATCGAAGTCGGTGAGCATGGAGATTCATATTATTTTCTCGGTGAAATTGAAAAGATACAGGGAAATTTCACTGACGCAGAAGAGCACTACCGAAAAGCTGCGATGATCCCGGGAACCACAAAAAAATACAGAAAAAACGCTTTCTGGAACATCATTATTCTCACTGAACAGAGAGGTGATTACCAGGAAGTCATTCGCGTTTGCAAAGAGATGTGGGATTCCATAAGGGACGACAGCGCTAAAACCAAAATTGAAAGCATAATCAATAAATATCTCTGGACCGCTGATGAGGAAGCGATTCAGAGTTACAAACAGGGCATGCAGTACAAGGAAAAAGGCGATAAAGAAAAAGCGCTTTCCCTGTTCCGGGAAGCAACGAGCCATGACTGGTCATTCCTCGCGCCGAAATTCGAGATCGGCATGTACTACTACAAACAGGGAGACACAGACAACGCATCCTATTATTTCAGCGATATCGCGTCCCGTATCCCCTTTTATTCTGAAGTCCAGCTTCTTATGGGAAATATTCATTTCGATCGAAAATATTTTTCTTCGGCTTTAAGCTACTTCAACAAGGCCCTTGAATTTGGCCTCAATGACAGCAAGACTGAATACCACATCCTCATCAAAAAATCAAACTGCAACTACAACCTGGGAAATTACGACGAGGCCCTGGCTGACGCAGAAGAAGCGCGCCGGATGAGGCCATCTTCGCTTGACCCTCTGCTGATTCAGGCCGCGGTCATGATAAAACAGGAAAAATACGATGAGGCCCTTAACACGCTTCAGAAAGCGGAATCACTGAAACCGGACAACCCTGCAATTCTCTTCCAGATCGGCAGCATCTATTACAGTAAAAACGACTGGCGCTATCTGTCTTATTTCGACCGGGTACACGGCCTTACCAAAAAAAGCGGGGAAGAATCAAAATACATACGTATTCTTCCCCTGCTTGTTAAAGGTCATTACGAAAAAAATGATTATTCAAAAACCGTACAGCTCATCGGAGAACTCCCTGAAAACATGATCAATTATGAGATCAGGCTGATCGCGGCTCACTCCAATTACCTCATGGGAAATTTCGACACTTCAATTGAACACTTCGAAAAAATTTCCCTCAACTCCCGCGACCAGGCAATGCTCTGCAAAGCCTATGCTCACAGCGGAAGAGAGGACAGGGCAGCGGAAATGCTTGAGCGGTATTCATACAACGATGAATTCATGAAAGAGGCCCGTTCCGATTCACTGCTTTCCCGGTTGCTTCTTAAACTTGAAAAAGAACGCAGGCAAAAAGAAGAAGAAGCCCGAAAACAGGAAGAACTTCTGAGGCAGCAACAGCTGAGAGAGCAGGAAAGAATTGAAGAGGAAAAACGAAAAGCCGCCGAACAGGAGCGCCTTCTCCAGGAAAAAAGCGGCGGCAAAGTCGAGGAACCGGTGCAGGAAAACATGGCACCAGTTGACCCTGGACCTTCACCGGAGCTGAAAAACGTTGACTGACATTCAGCAGAACACAGACCCGAGAAACCTTTTCTTAGCGCTTTCACTGGTGATAATTACCGGTGGAGGATCACTTTTTCTGGGGATGAAACTTCTCGCTCTGCTGTTGACCGTAATCGGCGCGTTATTTTATTATCTCTATGTCTCCCTAAACTTCTGCGATCCGTACACCCATTCCGACTGTGTGCAAAACGGAAACACCGCAGCGGCTTTCTTTGTTCTTTACCTGATGAACGTTGCGGGAATAAATAACTTCGCTCTAAACACAGCGGCAATATTTTTGGTACTGGCCGCACTTGAGTCGCTCAATATGTTCATAACAGGGGCCACACGAAGGGAATTCCCGGTTATGGGCCTTTTTATCTCGGTGATCGCTTGCGTTGCGACCCTGACCGTTATATACTCATCCAGAATATCGGGCGCGCCGTCAGCGGTTCCGGCACTTACCGGGGCAGCCTCACGCGAAGGCACGGTAATCACTGCAGCAGTTCTTTCACCGGTGCTTGCCTCTACAGCCCTGATTTTTTTCATGGCTAGGCCCCTTTTGATGCTGCACTCGCATGGCCCGGCCTATAATTCTTATGAAACAACAAAAAACCTCGCAGTAAAAACCGGGCTCATCGCGGGCAAGGCCCTGACACTTTCCATAGCATTTATGCTGATCGGCCTTTTCGCCGGCGTTGCCTATTACCTGTTGCTTATTTCAAAAAGCAGATATGCGATTCCCGAGACCCTGATACTCGCATTGCTTTACCCGCTTATTTTCACAGCGGTCTCGCCCTTTGCGAACGCATGGATACTCATAACAATAACTCTTGTCATTTCACAGGCACTGTACTGTTATCAAAAAATTTATTTACGCTACCGATGAGCTGTCAAAGGTTGAATAAAATTATTTACACACAGGATACAACATGATTGAAATATCCGGCCTTAACTATTCACTGCATGGAAAACCGGTTCTCAGGAATATATCCCTTACCGGCAACGAAGGTGAAATACTCGGTATTATCGGGCCTTCGGGATCGGGCAAAAGCGCCCTTTTGAAAATAGCCGGCGGTGTTGAAAAAAGTTATGATGGGACAATATTAGCCCGGGAAAGGGACATTAAAAAAATGTCTGCAAGGGAAAAAAACGAAGCGCTGTGCCTCTTCACCGGGGAAAAACCTCAAAACAGGGATGATTCGGTGGAAAATTTTATTCTCCTCTCCAGGGTCCCGCTGAAGCGCTCCCTGTCGCCGATTACGGATAAAGACCGCAGCATAGCTGAAAAATACATCAGCAGTCTCGAACTTGAACACTGCCGCTATGACCGGATCGGGGAACTGTGCCAAAGCGTACAGACACTTGCACTCCTGGCGCATGCCTTCACACGGGAAGCGGGAATCACGCTCCTGGACGAACCGACACAGTTTCTTGACCTTAAATCCCTTGCGCTCCTACACCGGACACTGGCCAAGAAGTCATCAGAGGGAGGGGGGACGATATTCATCTGCTCAAATGATATCAATTTCATCTTACAGTGCGCTGACAGAATTATTATTCTTTATCAGGGAGCGGTAGCAGAGGAAGGGAATGTATCAATTGTCACCGACGACCTGATACAGAAGTATTTCGGAATACGGGTAATTCTTTCAAAAAACATCTATAACGGCAAACCGGTGGTGCACTACTTCCCGGAAAATTAAGTGAAGTATTTAATCTTGGTCTGGCCCTCTTCCACGCTTCCCGCGAACAGGAGAAAGCTGTAAACATCCATCATCTCTGCAAGTCTCAGGAATTCCTCATTAGGTTGAAGGAATATTACTCTTGTTTCATGATCCTTGGCGTAAAATGACACGTCGACCAGGGTTGATAGTCCCGAGGAGCTGACCATGCTCACATTTTCAAGATTTATCAGGATGCTTTCTTTTTCAACCAGACGGAAGACAAGGGCCTTGAGAATTTCAGTAGACTGGGCGGTAAGACTTCCCGACAGATCGATTATTTTTACACCGTTGTTATCACGAAGAGAATAATTCAGCATTGTTTAATCTTCCGGATAATCAGCCCAGCATTTCCTCGAGAACCTGGTAAAGCATCTTCTCCTCTATCTGCTGGTTAAACAGAGGGTTGCCGATCCCCTTCAGGAGAATAAAATTGAACTTGCCGCCGGTGTTTTTTTTATCGTACTGGATGTGTTCAATGATCTCCTCAGGATTAAAAAGTATGTCTTTTCTGATCAGATCATAATTTTTAAAAATCGTATCCACCCGTTTGACATCAACATCCGTAAGCCAGCCCATCTTTCTGGAAACCGCAAGTTTAACCTTCATTCCCAGCGCAACGGCCTCGCCATGGGAAACATCTTTATAACCGAGAAGCGACTCAATGGCATGGCCGATTGTGTGGCCGTAATTCAATATCGCCCGTGCTCCGGTTTCTTTTTCATCCTGCTCGACAATCGAAGCCTTAAAAGACGCCGACTGGGTGATTAGCCTTAAAATAGTCGCGTCGTTTCTGATACTGTCAAAATCGTTTTCTTCAAAAATTCTCACTGTTGCCCTGTCGCCGATCAGCCCGTGCTTTAACGCTTCGACAAGGCCATTTTTAAACTCCGCATCATCAAGAGTATGAAGAAATGAGGTATCAGTAATAACCATCGACGGCTGATGAAAAGACCCCACAATGTTTTTTCCTGTTGAGAGGTTTACCGCGACCTTCCCCCCGATACTTGAATCAACCATGGCGAGCAATGTCGTGGGAACATGAATAACACGTATTCCGCGCATATATATTGAAGCGAGAAAACCTGCGAAATCTCCAACAACTCCGCCCCCGATACCTATCACGATGGACTTTCGTGTAAGCCCCTTTGCGAGAAAGTCCTCAAGAAACATCTCGGCATACCGGTAATTTTTATTTTCCTCACCATCAGCCATAAGGAATATTTCCGCCTCAGGAAGAGACTTCAATGCCGACTGAATGTACCGCTCGTGTATTTCAAAGACCGATGAACTGATTACCAGAGCAATTTTGTCGGCGTCCTGAATCTCTTCCTTTTCAAGAAACGATTCAAAAATTCTGTTTCCAAGATAAATCCAGTATACGGACTTTCCTGTTTTAACTGATATTTTGTCTATTTGTCCAGCCATATACTACCCAGATAAATATTATTAATATTTTTTTTCATGATAGATTTAAGTGAATCATTAATTGGCGGATACATGGAAATTTTTGAAAGCTCCTCAATTGAAAAAAAAGAATAATCATGGAGCCTCTCATCCTTACCCAGCCGATAAGCCCCTGAATTGAATGCACAGTGAAAACAAATATTGATAACATGCCGTTCACCCGACGGATCAATTGAATCAAACACGAGTAAAATCTCATGGTTCTCAACTGAAATATTCAGTTCCTCTAAAAATTCCCTTTTAAGGGCATCCGATAACGATTCTCCATAGTTGACACCGCCGCCCGGCAAAAGCCAGTATATATTATTTTCCTTTTTATGAGCGATAAGCAGCAGTTTATCATTTTCAATCAATATTCCAGCAACTCGAACTCTAACATCCTTGGATAGAGACATTAAATCGAAAGATCTCCTATTTCTATTTTTCTTAAAGTTTCCATGGCAGCATTCATTTCAGCTTTTCTTTTACTGCTTCCTTCTCCTCTATGAACTTCTTCACCATTTATAATCAGCCTTACGATAAATTCCTTGTTATGGTCGGGGCCCCGCTCCTCGACAATCTCATACACAGGCCTTTCTTTGTATTTTTTCTGGACATACTCCTGAAGGGTGGTTTTAGGGTCCCGGAGATAAGTGAGGCTGTCAATTCTTTCTATGTCCTTTTTCAAAAGGGCAAGAATGAATTTCCTGCACTCTTTCATTCCTAAATCAAGATAAATGGAACCGATAATCGCTTCAAGGGTGTTGGCCAGTATTGACGCACGGTCCCTTCCTCCGCACTGTTCCTCACCCCTGCCCATCTGAATGAAACGGCCAAGATCCAGACGTTTCGAAACTTTTGCAAGAGTGACTTCTGATACTACTGCGGATTTTATTTTTGCGAGGTTCCCTTCTTTGTAATCCTCAAATCGTTTATACAAATACTCATTTACCACAAGAGCCAGGACTGAATCGCCAAGATATTCGAGGCGCTCGTTGTCCTTGGCGTGAAACCCTGATTCATTAACATACGAACGATGAGTAAGAGCCCTGTTTAAAAGACTTTTATTCTTGAATTTAACACCTATCAGAGACATTAATTTCTCGAGCTCGCGATACCTGTGTCTCTTTGCCTTTTTATTGTCGTCACTAGTGGTTTTACTGTTTGCAGATACCATAATCTCTAGAGTTTTAAACGTATATAGCTGACCACGTCATTAACCGTGATCAGTCTTTCCGCGTCTTCCTCCGGGATGTCTATTCCGAATTCACTTTCAAGGGCCATGACCAGTTCAATAGTGTCAATTGAGCCTGCGCCCAGGTCATCAATAATCGATGCATCGGCAGTTACCTGTGATTCGTCTACATCAAGCTGTTCACAGATAATTCTTCTCACTTTTTCAAATTCAATATCCATCAATTTCCTCCGGAAATTAAAACCATGAACCGAATGTAAATAACATACGTTTATGGAGCGAGACCCTAATCATTATCGAGTGATAATGGATACTTGTCAAGATATAAACAAAAAGGGCTGCCAGCAGGCAACCCTTTTTAGAAAACATAATAACTGAATAACTAAATTTATTCTTTGATTTTTACCTTCTTTTCAATAACCAACTCGCCCTTGTAAAAACCGCATTCGGGGCAGACCCTGTGGGGCATTGTATAGGCGCCGCATTTGGGACACGGTCTCAGGTTCGGAACACCAATGGCATCATGGGATCTTCTCATTCGAGATTTCGATTTTGATTTGCGTCTCTTTGGTACAGCCACAGCTAATCTCCATTACTAAAGTGATAATAAAAAAGTATGGTGGATTTTGATTATCAGATATTTTATGTCAACATTTTTATTTAAATTTTTTCAACTCCACCAGACGGTAGCAAATTATTTTTAGGGCCAACCGTTTCATAACACATTTTGTTGTCATCCCGGTTTACCGAAGGTAATACCGGGATCTCATAGAAAATATTCATGAATTTATCGCATGAGATTCCGGTATTTGCAAGCATCGGAAGATGCAAAACCGGAATGACAAAACTACGTTACCCTCAAAATTATACTGCTACCCCACCAGACTATTCAGCACTGCCCAGAAGAAGGAGGCTTTTTTTAGCCATTCGGGCAAAACTTGATTGAGGATAACCTGAAATCAACCTGTTATAATAATCCCTGGCTCCGGCAACATCTTTTTTCTTATAATAAAGGGCTCCCATATTGTATAAAACCTGCTCAGTCAGGATACTTTCACTATTGTCTTGGGTAAAATCAGTATAAATCTTCAGAGCCTCATCCAGCTCGCCGATTTCTTCTGCTGCAACTGCAGCCTTGACATAAGCGAGTTGAACGAACAGGCCAGAAGAAGATTTATCAACAAACGTCAGCAGGTTTTTCTTCGCTTTTTTATACTGGCCGTCGTCAAAATAAATATTACCCATCAGATAATACGTTGTATTGTGGTGGAAACCGATTCTGCTTGTGGCTGCCAGGTCATCCAGCTCCTTGACTATATCCCGTATGGCTTCCTTATCTCCCGAATCTGCCGCCTTGCGGTACTTGGTGAATATTTTCTCAAACCTGACCTGGTTATCAGTCAGGGCCGAATCAATATAAACCGACAGGGCTATAGCGAAGACAATAAGTGCCAGGAATCCCAGCATTGCCCGTAAAAAAACTTTCCGATGTTCACGGGCCACGTCCCTCGCTTTCATGAGGGTATTTTCTATAAGATTTCTTTCGATGACAATCTCAGGTCGCCTTGTTCTTTTTGCCATGTTATTCCTCAAGTTTCAAATCAACAAAATCACCCAGAGTGACTCTGCCCGGACTGGACTGCTTCATTATCTTTTCCAGTTCTTCTTTTTCGGAAATGATCTCGTAATTCTTTATGCTCAACGACAGTCTTCGCTTTTCAACATCAACCCCGAGAACAGTAGCACCGATGGGATCGCCTATTTTAAAGTGATCCTCAAGATTTTCAACTCTTCTTCGGGATACTTCAGAAATATGAACAAGCCCTTCAACATCATCCTCAAGCTTGATAAACAAACCAAAGGGAGTGATCCCGGAAATGACTCCATCTACTTTTTTCCTGGGGGGATATTTCTCACTGATCAGTTCCCACGGAGATTTGGTAAGCTGCTTGACGCCACAGGAAATTTTCATTTCTTTCTTTTTGATATCAAGAATTTTGAATTCAATTTCATCGCCGATCTTATAAAGATGATGAAGGTCTTTATTGTCATCATCCCATGAGACATCCGAAATATGGATCAGTCCATCTATATCATCCTCAAGTTCGACAAAAATCCCGAACTTGACGATTTTTTTGATTTTCTTTCTATAAACCGATTCAACAGGAAAACGCTCATCAATGGAATCCCAGGGGTTGGGCTGTGTCTGTTTGAGTCCGAGAGTAAGCTTTTTTTCAACGGGATTTATATCAAGAACCATGACTTCAAGTATCTGGCCCTTTTCAAGGTAATCCTTGACATTGACATTATTTTTTGTCCATGATATATCACTGTTGCTCAGGTATCCTTCAATCCCGTCTTCAATTTCAATAAAAGCGCCATAGGTCGTTACAGTAACGACGGTGCCGTTGACTATATCTCCTGAAGAATATTTCCCCTCCACGAGTTTCCACGGATCTTCGCTGAGCTGCTTTAGTCCAAGAGAAATTTTACCTTCTTCCCTGTTTATATCGAGGATGATAAATTCTGTTTCTTCACCGAGTTTTAAAAGTTTTCTCTGTTTGAAAACTTTTTTCCAGGTCATATCATTCCGGTGAAGCAGGGCATCAATACCCTCCACTTCGATGAAAGCGCCGAACTCGACGAATTTTACCACCTTCCCCGTTATTTTATCACCGATTTTATATTGTGAAGAAAAATGCTCCCACTTCTTACTGTTTTCCTGATCAAGATAATCTTTTCGTGAAACAATTATTGTTCTTTTTTTGTCATCAACGCTCTTTATGAAAAAATCATATAAATCTTCTGTTGTTGTTTTCCCTTTAAGGTCGGCAGTAAGAGAAAATGGCAGAAAAGCAGACACTCCCTCGCAATCGACAAGTTTGCCCTTGTTTATTGAATTGACCACCCTGCCCTTAACCGTTAAATTCCCTTCACTGTATGATTTGATGAACTCCTGCCAGCGTTTCTCAAATTCAGCAGCCTTATGTGAGAACTGGTACATGCCGTCTTTCATCCTTTTATGCTTCAACATTACATTGACGACTTCGCCCACTTCAGGCTTTTTATCGAATTCCTCAAGAGGAATCCTTCCGTCAGACTTGGTTCCTACATTGACATAAACAAACTCTGAATCTATGGTAACAATTTCACCGGGAACGATCTGCCCTGTCACAATTTCTTCCAATGCTGAATCAGCAACATGTTCCATATCAATGGTTTCATTAAATTCCTGTGGCATCTGGTCCATGGATACAACCCTCAAATATATTTAAAGCCAACCCCTATTGTTCATCATCATTAGTCAAGATTTTGAAGCAATATTCTCCTTAATGAAAATAGTAATGTTTTCATTATTTTTCTGGCATGAAGCAAAATTGCTGAAAAACGGTTTAATCATCTCAGTGATCCCCAAGAAGAGGTTTTACCAGGGTCTTTACCTTTTCTATTACTTCAGATTTAGTCATCCCGCTTGTATCAACATAAAGGGCGTCATCCGCCTGCCTGAGAGCACCAAAAGGTCTTCTTCTATCCTGCTCATCCCGAAGTATAATCTGTTTTTTGATTAGATTTTCGTCAACATTTTTTCCCATTTCTTTATATTCATTGACCCTCCTGGAGGCCCTGATATCTACCGAAGCGTCGAGATAAATCTTTAAATCAGCATCCGGGAAAACCACGGTGCCGATGTCCCTTCCATCCATTATTACCGAACCTTCACGCGAAAAGCTTCGTAAAAGGGTATTGACAAAATTTCTTACGTCAGGGCTGTCGGAAACACGTCCAATATGCCGGGTAATTTCCTCGCTTCGAATCAGGCTTGAAACGTCCTTACCGTTTACAACAGTCGCGCATGATCCGTCATCATGAAAAGTCTGACTGATTGAACAGTCTTCAAGCCCGCCCTTAAAATCGGCATCCATGCCAGCTTCGCTGGTAAGAAAAAACCACGTCACCGAGCGATACAATGCTCCCGAATCAATATACTGGAGCCCCAGGTCGGATGCTACTTTTTTCGCTACACTGCTCTTGCCCGATCCCGCAGGGCCGTCTACGGCAACCTTTATTCTTTTCATCAGGTCATTTCCTCTTTAATCGATTTAACCGTTACAAAAAAATCGTACAGGGCGGACAAATCATCCCCACTTTGAAGATACCTTTGTTTAAAGGTTTCCAGTTCATCAATAAACGAGTCAAGCGCTTTCAGAATATTGCCGCGGTTCATGGACACAATATCACGCCACATATCGGGAGACCCCGAAGCTATCCGTGTCATGTCTTTTAAACCGCTCCCGATAAAGGGAGAAATGGCTGAAACCTTTTTTCCGCTGTCGTAATCACTGAGCAGTTTCACCATAAGGCATGCGGTAATATGAGGGAAGTGACTGGTATGGGCGACCTTTTCATCATGGCTTTCAGCATCGGTCCTGATGATCTTTGAACCGAGCACCTTCCAGAACTTTTCCACCCGGTCGATCATCGCCCGGTCATTTTTTTCAGTAGGTGTTATAATTACCCATGCATCACGGTAAAGATCGGCATCACTGTAAGCATAACCCGCTTTTTCAGATCCGGCCATCGGATGGCAGGCAATGAACTGGCCGACACGGGCGACATCGTCCGTCTGCCTGATTATTTCATTTTTCACGCTGCCGACATCAATTACAGCGGCACCGGTGTCCAGGTCAGGCCGCTGAAGCAGGTCCCGTAATATCTCAACCGATTTGACAACAGGAGTGCAGACAACAACAAGGTCCCTGTCTTCAAGGGATATTGAATCAAGAGCGCCGATCTCATCAACCGCGCCATCATTAAGGGCCGGAGCGAGCTTCGCCATATCCCTTCCGTATGCGCTCACCCTGGCATCAGGAATATATTTTTTAATACTTTTACACAACGATCCGCCCAGCAGACCGAGCCCGATAACCGCGATGTTTTTAAACATGATTATACTGCCGTGATGAAGAATATAACAACGGCGCGCATGTCCGTGTTGTAAAAATTATTGGAAAGATTAAGCACCCGCCCCTGAATGTTACCTGGCATTAATTACCGACCGGGTATGAACCGAGAACTTTAAGATAAATTGAATCGTTCCTGATTTTTGCGAGCACATCATCGACCTCCCTATCATCTCTGTGTCCGAGGAAGTCAATGAAAAAATTATACTCCCACATCTTTTTCTTGTCGGGCCTTGACTCGATCTTGGTCATATTGATCCCGCTCTTGTTGAAATGGTCCAGTATTCCCAGCAGCGCGCCAGGCCTGTCCTTAATTGAAAAAACAATGGAAGTTTTATCCTTTCCCGTTGGCCGGGACTGCTCCCTTCCGATGATAAAAAACCTGGTATAGTTCTGGCGCGAATCCTCCACATGTTCAGCGAGGATGTTGAGATTATACAGTTCAGCCGCGAGCGAGGACGCCAGCGCCGCAGAGCCCGGCTCGTGCGATGCCATGTCCGCCGCGCGCGTCGTTGAATCAACGATACAAATTTCAGCCTCGGGCAGATTTTTACGCAGCCACACCCTGCACTGGCCGAGAGGCTGCGGATGAGTGTAAATTTTCTGCACTCGGTTCAGGTCGCTTTCCTTTGAAAGAAGGCTGCATGAGATGCGGATGAATTTTTCCGCGATGATCTGCAGTTCGGTCTCAATCAGCTCGTCAAGCGTGTAAGTGACCGCGCCCTCCGTGCTGTTTTCTATGGGAACAATGCCGAAATCAGCCTTGGAAAGCTCTACATCATGGAACACATCCGATATTGTTTTCACCGAGATACTGTCTATGGCCGGGCCGAAAAAATCCATCATTGCCTGATTTGAATACGTCCCTTCAGGGCCCATGTACGCGACCTTAACGGGCCTGACCAGTGAAAAAACACCGGAAAGAATATCACCGTAGATCCTTTTTATAATATCTGCCGAAAGGGCGCCCCGGTAACTGGAATCGATGTAATCAGAAATTTCACGCTTTAACGAGACGAAATGCCCTCCGATAGAATCCTTCCTGGCTTCAAATGTCTTACGATACATATCGGCCCGCTCGTTCAGCAGGGCGCAGAGATTCTCATCAATACCGCGATCGTTTTTCATCAAGCCTGTTCCTCGCTATCAAGAGAAAATTCTTTTATTTCGGAAAGCCTTGGCAGGTCAGAGAGCTTGTTAAGACCGAAATATCTGAGGAACTCGTCGGTCGTTCCGTAGGCGAGCGGCCTGCCGGGAAGCTCTTTGCGGCCCACGGGTTTCACCAGATTTTTTTTCATTAAATTGGCGACCATCATGCGGGATGAAACGCCCCTGAGCTCGTCGATATCGGCAAGAACGATAGGCTGGTTGTAGGCGACTATTGACAGGGTTTCAAGCATCCCCTTTGACAGGGTCTCTTTTTTTCTGAGGCCCATGGCCCGACGTATCTGGTCTGCGAATTTCGCGTTTGATACAAACTGGAAACCGTTTGATATCTCAGCAAGGCGTATTCCTCCGTCGCGTTCTTCATATTCATCGATCAGAGAATCGAGTATTATCTTCGCATGGTCGGCATCTACGGAAAAATTTTTTACAAAAAATGAAAGAGGAAGAGGCTCATTGCCGAGGAAGAGCACGGCCTCGAAAAGGCCCCTGATGTAATCATCTTCGTTTATGCTGTCGTCGGACTCGTCTGCTTCACTCTCGCCCGCGCTTTCCCCTTCGGAGGCTTCAGTGGCATCCGGCACAACGCCCGAAGCCCGGTCGCGCTCTTCATCAGCGGTTTCGCTGTTTTCATCTTCACGGATATCGTTTTCTTTATCCATTATTCCTCTGATTTTATTTCATCAAGAATAAAATTTCTCAGCACGCGAATATCACCGAAAATCCTGTGCTGAAGGATTTTTACTATTCCTGTTTTTGTCATCTCAAGAATCGCCAGAAATGTGGCGACTATTTCGGCCCTGGAAGGACGCAATGAGAAAATTTCATGAAAGACAACCACGTCCCTCTCTTTAAGCAGCGAGGTGATGTGTTCGATCCGGTCGCTGACCAGTATCTCGTCAAAAATAATTTCTTCCTGCTCAATCACCGACTGGGACTCTATGACATCCGCGAACGCTTTAAGCAGGTCGAAGAGGGAAACTTCAATATATTCATCGGTACCGATGAGTTCTTCTACATCATTATCCCGTGTATAAATATCAGCCCTTGTTTCGTAAAGCTCCCTGAGCTGGACTGAGGCCTTTTGAAATTTTTTATATTCGAGAAGTTTAGCGATAAGTTCCGGAGGAAGGGGCGGGACAAAATATTCATCCTCCATGTCTCCGGAGGGAAGAAGCGCCTTGCTTTTATAATATAAAAGTTCCGATGCCATCCAGATAAACTCGGTGGCTACTTTCACGTTAATGCTTTCCATGACTTTAAGGTAACTTATATACTGCTCGGTTATCTGTGAAAGCGATACCTCGGTTATATCAATTTTTGCCTTTTTGATCAGGTCCCAGAGCAGGTCAAGCGGACCCTCAAAATTATCAATATGAAGGATATACCGGTCATCAGATTCGGGAGTTGTGGCGGTGTTTATATCTTCCTGCATGACAGTCCGCTTCACTATATGATGATATTCCTGATTTGTAGGTTTATTGCGCCAGAAAAAACCCCTATGCTGTTAAGGGCGTCTGCTCTTTAGACTGGCAACCGTAAAAAAAATCAATAAAAAAACCCCGCATTCAGAAAAAAGAATGAAACGGGGTCCTTTCTGCGTATTGATAACGGGTGATCAACCCAGCGCTTTCTCGGCGGCTTTCTGAAGCCTTTCAGGAGGAAATGGTTTTACCACAAAGTCCTTAACTCCAAGCTTAATTGCCTTTGTTAAAAGGTTTTCCTGGCCCAGGGCCGTAACCATGATTATCTTGGCAGAAGGATCAATGGTCAATATTTCTTCAGCCGCTTCGATCCCATCCTTCTCTCTCATTGTTATGTCCATGGTTACCAGTTCCGGTTTGAGTCTTTTATATAATTCAACAGCCTCATTTCCATTTTCAGCTTCGCCGACAATCTCATGTCCGGCAGGAACAAGAGCGTCTTTTACCAGTGTTCTCATGAATTTCGCATCATCAACGATTAAAATGGTAGCCATTGTCAATCTCCCCGTATTATTTTAACACATTCTGTCATATATTCATAGTTATAAGTCTGATCAATATTACCAAATGGAACTTTAAAAAGCAATTAAAATAATAATCTTATTATAGTCTTTACTTAAATATGTTCAACAATTTTTTTTGTTATTTCATGCAAGGGCACTATTTCATGTACTGCCCCTAATTGGACAGCGACCCGGTTCATGCCGAACACAACTGATGTTTTTTCATCCTGTGCTATCGTGTAGCCGCCTTTCTCGTGTATTTTCAGCATTCCTTCCGCGCCGTCCCTGCCCATACCGGTCATGATTACTGAAACACACTCTTTCCCGGCACTTGCCGCCATTGAATTAAAAAGGACATCGATGGAAGGACGATGTCCTGACACCTTGTCGCTCTGGTATACCCGCAAGTACCGATTCCCCTCTTTCCCTTCAACCGCGATATGAGAATGCCCGGGCGCGACAAAACCATGCCCGGGGAGCAGTTTATCGCCGTCTTCGGCTTCCTTAACCTTAAGTGTCGAGTTGTTGTTCAGCCTCTCAGAAAAAGCCCTGGTGAAGCCTTCAGGCATATGCTGTACAACAACGACCGGTGAGGGGAAATTCTCCGGGAAATCCTGAAAAACCCTGAGAAGGGCCGAGGGCCCTCCGGTTGATGTTCCGATACCCACGATCCGGGAACTGGTGCTTCCCTTTTCAAATATTTTTCCGGCTGAGGGTTTATCCGATTTTTTTAGTTTCTCTGCAGATTCAGGCTGAACATTTTCACTTCCGACCCGGACCCTGGACCCTGCCACATTTTTAACTTTTGATATGAGCAGGTCGCCGAGTTCTTCATTCGATAATGTCAACACGGATGAAGGTTTGGGAACAAAATCAACGGCCCCCATATCAAGGGCCTTAAACGTCGCTTCGGCGCCGTACTGGGTGAGCACGCTCATCATGATAACCGGTTTCGGCTTGATCGAAACGATTTCTTTCAGCGCGGCAAGCCCGTCCATGATGGGCATTTCAATGTCCATGGTAATGACATCCGGATCAAGCTGCTGGGCTTTAATTACGGCTGATTTTCCGTTATTAGCGGTACCGACGACTTCGATCAGGGGGTCGCTCTGGAGGATATCGCTTATAACTTTTCTGAACAGTGCCGAGTCATCAACAATCAAAACTTTAATTTTATCAGCCATTTGACCTCAAACGCGACACCAGTGTTTTAAGCGAATCGGCTTCGGGGAGAAGGAGCAGGTTCCCGATTATATTATCATCCTCAAAATAAAATGCCGTATCCATGATGATCGCATAATCATTGCTCATATTGTGCATGACAAGGATCGAATCGATCACCGATTGCATATAATCATGGACTATCGTCGGCACGCTCGGTTTTATCACCAGGCCTGATTTTTCAGCAAAAACATTGATGACTGATGAACCGATTATATTGGTCAGCTCTTTCAGGGCTGACTCGCCGTCTTCATCCATCTCTCTTGTTTCGCTGGTGCTTGTCCCGTAAAGCATGTCTATCAGTGAAAAGCCGACATCTTCATTCAAAATAAAAAGCAGGGTCCCTTTTGCGTCACCCAGGATGGGCAGCATGACGCCGATATAAGCGCTGTCGATATCGCCAAGGTAATCCGGAATATTCTCGATTGGTTTAACCGCGACTTCAGGGATTGAAAGGTCGACCCTTTTATTCAAAATTTTTGACAGTGATTCAGCAGAATTGGTCGCGCCGACATTCGCAATGAGCTGAAACTCATTAATGTCTTCCTTCGAAACTTCGAGAGCGTTTCTCATATGATCAGTTGGAGAGCCGCCCTGCATGGTCGAAACTTTATCTTTCAATTCTTTTCTGAAATCACTGAGCACATTTTGGACCTGCTCTTTTATCTCATCGTCACTTTTAACGGCTGACGGTGATTCCTCTTCGACAGGCTGAAACTCGTCTGCAGAAAGTTCCTGATCAGCGGCGACTTCTGCATCCTTTGGCCCTGGAACTTCATCTTCGCTTACTGATTCCGGCATCGTCTCCTTCTCAGCGGTAGAATCATCTGCAGGTTTTTTTGCCTCAATAGAGGCAGCATCTTTCTTTTCAAGTTTGCTTCTATCATATAAAGACTCTTCTTTCCTTGCGGTAAGAATGTCTTTATCAAACTCGGCTTCCGCAGGCTGCTTTACTTTTTCCGGTTCGGGTTTTGGTTCAGTGTCAAAAACAAAATAGCGCTGGTCTTTTATTACCTTTTCCGGCTCTTTAACTTTAGCGGCCGGTTTTTCTTCTTTCTTTTCATCCCTCTGCTTAACCTCTTTTTCCATTACTTCAGGGGACACCACTTCAACAGAAGCTGACTCTATTGAATAGGATTCTTTATTGAAATGCTTCAATTTTTCCTGGTCCGCTATCACCTTGTTGATCATCGATGAAATATCAAGAATCAGGCATATACTTCCATCACCAAGGATCGATGCGCCCGCAAGGCCGTCAACGGTCATATAATTCTGCTCAAGAGATTTGATAACAATCTCCTGTTTGCCTTCAAGGTAATCAACAATCAAACCAATTTTTCTGTTGCCGAAACCGACAACGACAACCGGCATCTTCTGTTCTTTATAGAGGGCGCTGGGAATGCCGACAAACTCATTTAACCTCAACAGGGACAAAATTTCACCACGCAGGTTAATGACTTCATGCCCCTCTATGGTCGTAATATCTGATTCAGATATTTTTATAGTTTCAATAACATCGGAAAGAGGGATTGCATACATCTCTTTCTGTACTTTGACCATAATTGCCGGAATAATGGCAAGGGTCAATGGAAACGCCAGAACAAAACGGGTCCCCATGCCAAACTCAGTTTCAATGGAAACACTGCCGTTTAACTCATTGACGATTTCCTTCACGACATTCATTCCCACTCCCCTGCCGGAGACATCGGTAATTTTAGTTGCAGTTGAAAAACCGGGAGTAAAAATTATGTTATAGATGTCACTATTATCCATATTAGCGAGCATTTCAGGCGTGACAAAGCCCTTCTCAACGGCCTTGCGCTTGATAACATCAGGATTAAGGCCCTTGCCGTCATCGCTCACTTCCACGAAAATCTGGTTCCCGCCCTGATACGCGTTGAGGGTGATATAAGCAACTTCACTTTTCCCGAGCTTTTTTCTATCTTCCTGAGTTTCAATGCCGTGATCAACAGAATTCCTGATCAGATGCATCAGCGGCTCACCGATAGCGTCAATGACCTTTTTATCAAGCTCGGTATCTTCTCCTTTGGTAATGAGTTCAATGTTTTTGCCGAATTCTTTGGTAAGGTCCCTTACCAGCCGGTTAAACCGGGAAAAGACCTGCCCGATCGGGACCATCCTTGTTTTCATGATCCCGGTTTGCAGATCCTTGGCGATCCGGGACATTTGCTCCATTCGGTTTTTAAACTCGTTGATTATTGTTTTCTCTTCACCGAATTTACGTATTTCTTCATAGAGTTTATAAAAACCCGAATTGGCGATAACAAGCTCTCCGACATTATTTAACAGCTGATCAAGTTTATCAACACTCACCTTCACGGTTCTGAGAGGCGGAACCTTGCGCTTATCATGGTCAGCTGTTCTGGCCTCATGAATTTCTTCCACTTCATGGTCTTCATCTTCATCAGGTTCAAAATCAGTGTCCGTGTAGGCAGCCTGTTCCTCTTCTGAAGATACGGGTCCGGGTTTAAAAGGTTTCTCCTGCACCTCACCGACGAGAAACGTCTCACCGCCGCTGAACTTGAGAACAGACTTATTGTCCTTCTGGGTCAAACTGACATTCTTTATATCAATACGATAAACGAGGTCAATGTCACAGGCGTTCTTGATATCCTGAAGAGTTTTCGATGAAAGAAGCACGACCTTGAAAACATTGCTCATATCATCATCACTGAGATCCTGAGCAGGAGGCGTGGTCTTTATCAGGGTACCGATGCGTCCGAGGTTGCCCAGGACGAGCTGGGCCTTGACCCATTTCATCTGCGCGGTCTTGTCAATAAAAACGGTAATTTCACTGCAACTCTGGCCTTCCGACAGGCCCTGCTTTATCGCAGACATTTCAGACGCACCAATTACTGTTTTGGGAATTTCCTCCGTTTCTTCGGTTTCACCAGCTGAAACAGCTTCTTTCTTCTGAGTCTGGCCTTCCTTGGTTTTCTCACTCACTGCTTTTATCCTGTCAATAATCCAGGTGAGGTCCTGTGTTGGCTCTTCACCGGCGGCAACTGAATCAATAACCGAATTTATTTCATCAAAACACTTGAATATGACATCAACTATTTCAGGCGACACGCTCATGGTCTTGTCCCGAATTCCCTGCAGCAGGTTTTCCATCTTGTGAGCCAGATCGCTCAAATCGTTCAAACCTACAAATGCCGCAGAACTCTTCAGTGAATGAGCAGCCCTGAAAATATTGTTGATGATATCTATGTTATCAGGATTTTTTTCGAGCTCAAGAAGGTTCTGATTCAGCTCCTGAAGCTGTTCATCCGCTTCCTCAAGAAATATGTCTTGATATTCTCCCAGGGAAAATGCCATACGATATGTGCTCCTGAATAAAATTAAAGAGGTGTTTGATCCCCTTATTTAACTTCGTCTTCTTTTTTCTCTATAAAAAGCATATTGCCGAGATTAAGAATTACAATCAGGCGGTCTTTCAGCCTGCCGATCCCTTTAATAAACTCTTCAGAAACGCCCTCAATAAGTTCAGAAGGCTCATCAACATGACTTTCCGGCAAACGAACAACCTGATACACATTATCGACAAGAAGGCCAACCTCCTTATCTTCACTTTCAATAACAATAATGCGGGTTAAGTCAGTAATTTCACCAACCTGCAGACCAAAGCGTACTCGAACATCAACAACGGGGATGACGTTTCCGCGCAGATTGATCACCCCCCTGATAAAATCGGGTGTATTGGGAAGACGCGTAATATCAGGATATCTTAAAATCTCATGTACCGCAAGGATATCAACACCATATTCAACATCATCGAGGAGGAAACTGACAATTTGAAGGATCTCCCCTTCTCCGATAAAATCCTCTTCCTCCTGTCCGGTTTCGACCTCTATCAGGTCATTATCTCCACCCCTCTGTTTGCTCAACAGCTCATTAATGTTCATAATTCACCCGCAAAAATTATAGATGTAAATGACACATCAGGAAAAAATTTCTCTAAAAATAAGAATAAAAGAAAAGCCAGAGTTTTCAAGCACTTTTTACTCAGGAGATAAAATAATAGTTCCGCAGCAGTGGCCGGCATAAAAAAAAAGCCGCCCTGCAGGCGGCATTACTCTATTGAAAGAATATCAAATCTTATTTAGCACGATAAGCCCTTTTTTCGAAGATACAAGGTACATTTTATTTTCTGAAACAGCAATTTTTTCAGTCAATATTGATGGCACGGCAAGAGACCAGAGCACTTCACCTGAATCCCTTGCTACGACGAAAATAGTATTATCGCTGGTGAAATAAAAATTCCTGCTGTCTTCAGCATACCGCGGCGCCACAGAAGTTCCCAGTTCGCGCTCCCACATCGGCCTTCCGGACAGGTTCAATCTGGCAAAATAACCGTTACTGTACAGAACATAAACAGATTTTTCGTCTACCGACAAACTGGACCTGCCGGCTTTTTTACTCGCATAGGTCCACTCAATTGTATCTCCGCTGTAATTATAGTTATATATATTACCCGATTTTGACGCCAGGTAAACGGCATCATTGCTGACTGTCATGGCACTTATTTCATCGTTAAACAGTACTTTTCTCTTTTCTGCTCCGGTTTCGCTGTTCAGCCCTATAAGCCATCCCTTTTCAAGTGCCAGGAAAAGTGTTGTGCCCCGCACAAAAGGAGGGACAGCGATTGAAAGCGGAAGGTTTTTTTCCCAGACTTTATTACCCATGAGATCTATTTTATATACAGTTGCCTTATCCGTTACGACAAAAAGATTTCTTCCGAAATTGGCCATGCTCATGCTACCTTTAACCGGGCCGTCAAGATGACGTTCCCATACGATCCGGCCACGGTTACAATCACAGGCGGCGATCATGCCGTCAGCGGTAGTCACATAAAGGATGTTGTCAGAATAATACGGCATGCCGGAAAGCTTCTTATTGAAATCAATTGACCACTTTATTTCCTTCAAATCAGTTGCGGCGATCAGGCACTGGTCGTCAACCGTTACCAGCTGTCCACGGGTAGGATTATAAAAAATATATTCGGACTGAAGATGCGACACCCAGGTATAATACGGGTTTTTTTTCGCATCAAGCTTTATGGCAACTTTCTGCAACTGGTCCATGATATCTACATCAAAGCTTTTATTTTTATAACCGTCTGCGCTAATATCAAAATGATGTTTTCCTTTTGTAATATAGACAGAACCGTGTTTCTTTTCCTGCCCGTCTACGATAATTGAAGCATTCGCGGGCGTTACCTGAACCATTACCGGGACAAGATTGAAAGTCCCGTCCTGAGCCCCGATGCCAATAACAAAATCCATTACGCCGGATGACGCAGCTTTTTTATCAGCTGCAATAACACCTTTAACAAGTCCCGGAAGTTTCTGTCGGCCCGAAAAATCCGTCCCCCTTACCAGGCAGGATGTTCCCTCTTCAAGGATAAGGGACTGCTTCCTGCTGTCATCTCGATAAACGATTGCTTTATCATCACCTTTTACCGCATCATTGATAAGCCGCTTAACTTTAACCTTCCCTTCAAAAACATCATAGCGGGCCTGATTGCCGGAATATTCTACCGTAAAAACAGTTCCCCTCACCTCACATGATGAAACCGGAGTGCCCACTGCCACCGAATCATTCTGGTTAAGTTTCATAACATGGAAATATGCCACTCCCTTTGCCAGGGTCATGGCAATTGATCTGCTGGTGTCTAACGCAACTGTATCAAGAATGATTTCAGAATTTTTATTAATCCTGAACCGGACAAAATCATTGATCGTTACATCGGCACTGGAGTCGTTCTCAGCGAAGAGAACATCACCCTGTACGACCGGTGTTCCATTAGTGAGATACAGGGTTCGGTTCCCGCGGATAATTTTTACATTTCCGGTAACCGCATAGGCTGCGCCCTGTTCAGCCGGTGGAGTAAAAATAGAATATTTCAAGGCAAAAGCAAAAACTATGACCAGAACCGCGGCTATGCCGGCGAAAACAGGCCTGCTTAAAAAATCGGTAAGATTAATATTCCGGCGAGTCTTTTCAGTGAATTTTTTTTTGAAAGAATACTCCGAAAGGGAAAACTCGCGGTCCCCGTCTTTCTCGGGATAAGACAACGCGGCATTCTCAAAAAAGCCCATCAGCTTATCAATATTAATTGAAGCATCTTTCTTTTTCGAAGCATACGCCTCAAGAATATTTTTTATTTCTTTTGCAGTCTCTTTCATCAATATCGCACTCCCTAAATAACATCCTTCTCCTTCAAATAATGAGCTATCTTCTCAACCGCTTTTTTCATCCTCCACTTCGCTGTCCTCTCTGAACAGTGCAATATCTCGGATATCTTCGAATAACGAACTCCCTGATCAAAACGTAAAATAAAAACATCCCTGAATTTATCGTCAAGATGATCAACAGCACGGTTAAACTCCTTCATATCGCTTTCATTAATGAATGTCTCCTCCGGAGAAGGACTTTTTTCCTCTGAATCAAGCAATCTGAATTTCTCCCTTTCAATCAGCGTTTCACTCTTTTTATTTCTTTTTATATAGTTCTTACTGCAATTTATTGCTATCTGGTAAACCCATGATGAAAATGCCATCTTTATATTAAAACTTTCAATATGGCGGATGACTCTCAGGGTAACATCATGAAAAACATCCTCTACTTCTTCATAATCATTGATATAATAATAAATAACCCTTTTTAATTTCGGTGCATACCTCGAGTAAAGCACTTCAAAAGCCTTCTCGTTCCCCTTTTTAAATAACCGTACAAGATCTTCGTCGGTGAACAGGGTAATATCTTGCATTTTTATATCGTATACCACTTAAAATTTTTAAAAGTGTAATAATATCAAAAAAAATCCGACTTTCATCATATAATAAACGTCATTAATGCAATGGTATATTTTTAAATGATTATTACAAGAGAAAATCATCGCAGAACAACACCGGAGAGTAAAAAAATATTCCCATAAGCACGCAGTTATTATAAAAAAACGCCCCACGGGGCGCATCAGGCATATAGTATATTCTTCTCAATTCGAATCATCTTATATGTGAAAACACATCCCCGATAAGCCCCTCGTCAAGCATTGAAATAAGGGCCTCGGTTTTCTCCTGCAGGGACTCAATCGAGGCACCTTTTATTTCTTTGAGCTGAAAAAACTCATCGGCAATGTTCAGCGCAACCAGAATGGCGATCTGGGCCATGTTTGAACCTGCTTTATGTGCAGCAACCTCCTGCATCTTGCCGTTAACGTAATCAGCCAGTTTTTCGATATACGGAGCGGGAGCATCACCCTTTATGGTGTATGGCTGCCCGCAAATCTGAACTTTTACGCTGTTTACCGTTACGTCATTCATCAGTGGGTTCCCCTGACTTATTTTTCATCCTCATCTTCAATTATCAGGAAATCATCGTCATCTTCAACTTTCTTTTTCGATGAAGCCTTGACTTCACTCTCATCAACGATGACCGTGTCATCATCGACGTCATCGATTATTATTTCATCTTCATCGTCGTCGAGAAGGATTATTTCATCGTCTTCGCCCTCTCCGCCTTCGACCTTTTCCATGACGATATCATCACCCTCAATATCGGTTTCATCATCGATTATTATTACATCCTCATCCTCATCAACTGACTTCGGCGCAGACGTATCGACCTTCTCGACGCTGATCTCATCTTCCAGCGGCTCGTCCACAATCGCGGGAGCCTCCTGCGCCGGTCTGCGGGACGCGACATCCCCCGGAGGGATCGTTCCACCGGGCTGTATAACATCGAGTTTTCCAAGCAGACTTATAATTTTCTTTTCAAGTATTTCTTCTTTGTCTTTCAGTTCCTGAAGCTCTTTTGTGGTCTCATCCAGTTCTCTGCGGATTCTTGCAACTTCCTGTTCCTTTTCTTCAAGGGTTAACTTCAGGTCTTCATTCTCGCCTTTAAGTGTCTCGTTATCATTTTCAAGCCTGGCATTATCGGTTCTTAAGTCACTTATCAATTGCAGAGCTTTTATAACTCTACTTTCCAGTTCTTCAAGTTGCTGCATTGATAACATTAGGTACCTCCATCATCCTTCTCGTTAATTCTTCCTCTCAGGCCCGCCGAACTTCTGCGTACAGTAGAGCTTTATCATTATTTTCGGCCGCCTGATTGTCTGGCATTAACAATTTTATAAAAATTTAAATATCATTCACCTTAATATTTACGTGGCCATCATGGTATATAACGCATCATTCTGAAACCCGTATCTTGATAATACTCCCAACAGAACAGTAAGTCAAGAGATTTAAATTCATGAAAAGAAAATACAGCGCAAGGAGTTAAAACTGATAACTTACATCAACACCGATACTGTTTTTAAGATACCCTTCCTGAATGTCCATGAGGGGATTGACCACGGCGTATATTCCAAGATAAACGGACCGCATAAAAAAATACCTGACACCGGCACTGATTAAAAACGAATCAATGCCAGCTCCTTCTATGGGAACATTCTCCATTTCAATTTTTCCCCTGAAAACCCTGAAAGACGTTGATAATTCGATATAGGGGATGAAAGGATAGACAAGATTGGTGTTTACCGCAACAGACAGGGTAAAGTAATCATTTTTCAAGCGGTCCCAGCTCAAAAAGGCGTCTTCGCTGAAAGGATTCAGCCCGAATAAATTCACATAGGTTTCTTCATTGACCGGATTGATATAAAAACCGCCGTAAAAATCTTCATTTTTATCCTGACGAAAGGTATAAAAAACATTGGCATGAAAAAAAATGATCTTTTTCAGATCAAAGCGCGCTGCCGGCCCGAGCGTAATCTCATGATTGCCGAGGCAAAGATTACGCCACTCTTTTGAAGAATAGGCGTTCTTGCCCGTGGGAAACCTGAACTCCACCATAAAACCAAGATGCATTATCTCGTTAAAATAATCGCCGATGTAGTACCAGAATTTAAAAAAAAGATCCCCGACTTCACCCTGCTCCATTTCAAAAGCGCCGCCGTGAAAATAATCAAATTTAAACCATATCGACAGGTCAGTCAGTATGCCGAAACCGAGCTCGACATGTTCTTTGCGGTAAAAATGGCGGACATTGATGTATTCCTCATGAAACGCGAACTCAACACCTCCTTCGGGAAGCGTGTAAGTGGTCTCAGTCAGGGGAAGAGAGTAGAGCTTTTCTCTGCAGAGCACAAATAAAAAGAGCGCCACTATGATGGCACTCTTTAACTGCTCTTTTTTTTTCATAAAAAAATGACGTTTCAGGCAGCCTGGGCTTTTGCCTTTTCCACGATTTTTTTAAAGGTTTCCATGTCTTTAACAGCGATTTCAGCCAGCATTTTTCTGTTCAGGGCAATGCTGTTCGCTTTCAACCCTGAAATCAGCTTATTGTAGGATGTACCGCAGAGTTTGGCCGCGGCGCTGATCCGGACTATCCACAGAACGCGGAACTCTCTTTTCTTCATTCTTCTGTTTTTATAGGAATTCTGCAGGGCCCTGCGCCGGGCGTCCTTTGCTGTCCTGAACAGGGAACTCCGGGCGCCGTAATATCCCTTGGTGTCCTTGAGAATTTTTCTTTTTCTCTTTTGATGTACTTTTCCTGTTGTTGCTCTTGCCATGATTTTATCCTTAATTTATAAACTCAATCCAATACATTTTGTTCTGATTTCATCAAGCATACGGAAGCATCTTTTTGATTCTTGAAGCTTCAACTTCGCTTGTCACATGCACGCCCCTGAGATTTCTTTTTCTCTTGGAGGACTTGCTTTCAAGAAGATGACTTTTAAAGCCTTTAGACCTTTTAATCTTCCCGTTCTTGGTGATCTTGAATCTCTTTTTTGCTCCACTGTTCGATTTCAATTTTGGCATATTCTTACCTTCCCTAGACTCTTTGATTAGATTATGGGCACCTCTAAAAATCAGGAGTTTCATTATTATCAAATATGATAACTCCTGATTTTATCAGATAATGTGCCCACAAGGGAACATCAAAAATGTAATTTATAGAGGTTCCCTTATTTCTTTCCGGATGATTTTAGGTTCATAAACATGGTAATGTTTCTTCCTTCCTGCATGGGCTGTTTTTCCGCGACAGCAATATCATCCAGATTTTCCTGAATTTTTTTCATAACCTCGAAGCCCAGATCAGCATGAACCATTTCCCTTCCCCTGAACATCAGGGTGAATTTTACCTTGTCCCCTTTTTCAAGGAAATCCCTTGCATGTTTCACCTTATGCTCGAAATCATGGGAATCGATGCTGGGCCTCATTTTTATTTCTTTTACATGTATGACTTTTTGTTTTTTCTTTGCTTCCTTTGCCTTTTTAATCTGCTCAAATTTAAATTTACTGTAATCAACAATTCTAACAACAGGCGGATCCTGGTTCGGGGATATTTCAACAAGGTCAAGATCACGCGCTTTTGCTATGTCAAGGGCCTCACTTGTCTTTATAATTCTTGGTTCTTCTCCGTCACCAACAAGTCTGACCGATTCAGATTTAATTTCTTCATTAATGGCATAATTGTCAAACTTATCCATGTTAGAACTTTTCCCTCTTTTAAGCAATAATTAAACCTCCCCCACTATTTTATGTGGAATAGTGCCAGAAATAACCAATATGGTTATTTATAGCAAGAATTTTTTCATTTAACTAACACCGGAAGGAACAATTCTCAACGATATGATGCCCGGTTAAAAAACGGTCTTCCGTTGTACTTCATTATTAATGGTACTGAAAAATTCATCGATTTTCAGAGACTGCGGCTTGCTTTCACCCCTTTTACGAAGTGAAATCGTCCCCTCTTCTATCTCCTTTTTCCCGATTACGGCAACATAGGGGACTTTTTTCGTAATGGCATCACGGACTTTGTAGCCGATTGATTCAGCCCTGAGGTCGCTTTCGGCCCTGATTTCCCTGGCCAGCATCTGTGACTTCAGAGATTCGACATACGAGGCTTCCTCTTCAGATACCGATACGAGCACAACCTGTACCGGCGCAAGCCACAGCGGGAACCGTCCGCTGTAATGTTCGATCAGGATCCCGATAAAACGCTCGAGAGATCCGAGCAGGGCCCGGTGTATCATTATAGGCCTGTGGCGCTGGCCGTCACTTCCGATATAGGCGACATCAAAACGTTCGGGAAGGTTAAAGTCGACCTGTATGGTGCTGCACTGCCATTCGCGGCCTATGGCGTCTTTTATCTTGATATCGATTTTCGGTCCGTAGAAAACACCCTCCCCGGGGTCAACCTCATAATCGATAGCGTTCTTCTCAAGCGCGCTTTTCAGCGCCGAAGTCGCCAGCTCCCAGTTTTCATCCGTGCCGACCGACTTGTCAGGCCGTGTTGAAAGGTAAATTTTCTTTTCGGTAAAACCGAATGTCTCAAGCATGTACAGGGTAAAATCCAGGACTTCCTTGATCTCGTCCACGATCTGGTCATCCCTGCAGAAAATATGAGCGTCATCCTGGGTAAAGCCGCGCACCCTGGTCAGGCCGTGGAGCACGCCGGAGCGCTCATAACGGTACACGGTGCCCATTTCGAAGGCGCGGTACGGAAGGTCGCGGTAGCTCTTCATCGAGCTGTTGAATATCTGTATCTGCGAAGGGCAGTTCATCGGTTTCAGGTAATAGTC